>Ga0208405_1000074_pt1 | contig 16632 bp, 11 predicted proteins | sample ETNtaG_32_FD_185766 | JGI IMG/M metagenome (GOLD analysis project Ga0208405, IMG submission 185766) | Marine microbial and viral communities from oxygen minimum zone, Eastern Pacific Ocean - ETNP201302PF84A (SPAdes) (version 2) | ecosystem: Environmental > Aquatic > Marine > Oceanic ... | reverse complement strand
TTCGGCTCCCTTTTTTCTTATGGCTACCACAACTATTGACACCGATACCGAACTATCCGCAGTGAACTCTATACTGGGAGCTATCGGACAAGCACCTCTAACAACTCTTAACTTTGATAATCCAGAGGTGTCACTTATATATAATCTACTCCGTGATGCTAATGTAGACACACAGGCAGAGGGGTGGCATTTTAACACAGAAAAGCATGTAAAGTTTGCAATAGATGTTAATGGCAAAATAGCTATTGGTAACGATATATTGTCGATGGATTTACATGACAACTACGCCAAACGTACAAAAGATCTTGTACGACGTGGTGGATTTATTTATGATAAGATGGATCATACCGATGTCTTTACAGAAGACCTTGATCTTGATGTTGTCAGACTATATAACTTTGAAGATCTACCTATTGTTTTCAGAAGATATATAACATACAGAGCATCTAGAGTTGCTGCTACAAAGTTAGTCGCGAACCCACAGTTGGCAAAACTACTATCTCAACAAGAAGCACTTGCAAGAGCTGCTCTTATGGAGTATGAATGTAATCAAGCAGATCATAGTATGTTTGGATTTGACGAAGGTTCTACTTATCAAACATATCAACCATTTAAAAATCTAAGGAGATAATGGCAAGTATTACACAAACTATCCCTCAATACTCACTAGGAATGTCAGAGCAACCTGACCAGCTAAAGTTTCCCGGTCAGGTAACAGAGGTAACAAATGCGATACCAGATCTAACAAAAGGATTGTTCAAAAGACCCGGTGCTAAACGCATAGGCAGTGACGCACTAGCTAGCGTACAGAGTGGAGGTTCGTGGTTTCATTACTATCGTGACGAAACAGAGGGGTCTTATATAGGACAAGTAGCACCTGATGGAGAAGTTAGAGTTTGGAGTTGTGAAACAGGTGCTTTACAAACTACACTATACGGGCCAGATCCAGAGTGGGATAGTACAGAAGATTATACTTCTGGACAAAGAGTTGAAGCTAATGATAAAGTATACGAAGCTCAAGCTACAATAAACAGTGGTGGTACTGCTCCATCACACAGCTCTGGTACAACTAATAACTGGTTATTTATAGAAGCAACTTCTGTAGACAAAACAACAGTACAAAACTATTTAGCAACAAGTGCCCCAGAAAACCTCCAATTCCTCACAATTAACGATACCACCTTTGTTAATAGTCGTGATATTAGTAATGCTCACACTCTCGTTGGGACAACGGGAACTACAGATGCTACACCAGATACTCACTTTGGGTTCATAGAACTCTTACGTACAGAAAATGGTAGACAGTATGGTGCTAATATAAACAATGGTACAGCTGTTACTACACTAACACGTGCTACTAAAATTAAAATTGATTCACATAGTCTTGATGAAGGAGACGGCTCTGGTCACTGCCCCGGTATAGGTACAGAGGTATACGCTGTTACAGCCAAAAGTAGCTATGGTGCATCTGAGAATATACTACATGTAAAAGATAGCTCTGCTAATACACTTACAACTTCTTTTACAACCAACCCAGCTACAGGCAGATCTAATCTAACATTTCGTGTTACAGTATTAGGTCAACAAGGAGTTAGCCCTAACTATAGTGCTAGCAGTAATGGGCCAGATGGTGATAATTATAGATGTAGTTATAATATAGAAGCTGTCTTACTACATGGCGGTGAAGGCTGGCAAGTTGGTGATGTAGTTCGAGTTACACCAGAACATGCGTCAGCTGCTGACAGCTCTGATGCACAAGCTTATATAGACATAGTTGTCACAGAAATAGAAAGCACACAAATTAATGCTACAGTATCTTCTAATGGTGACGGAGTTATACGACCAGCTCCTACCCCTTTTGACGCTGATACAGCTGTTACTACTGATACTATTATTGGTGGTATTTTAGCTGAATTACCATCTGGTATTACAGGTAAACATATAGGTACAGGTATATATCTATCAAGCACCAACCCATTTAGTGTAGAGGTAGTTGAAGAAGATTTGATGAGATGTTTTCAAACCTCTGTTAATGACGTGCAAAACTTACCTAATCAATGTAAACATGGGTACATAGTTAAAATTTCTAACTCTAGAATGTCAGATGAAGATGATTACTATTTACGTTTTGATGGTGAAAACAACAGAGATGGCGTAGGTTCTTGGACTGAGTGTGCAAAGTCTGGTATAGCTAAAAGCCTTACTAACATGCCGCTAGTTATACAGCGTACAGCATTTAATAATACTACAAAAATAGCTACATTTACTGTCAGACCTTTTGATTATCAGGATAGAAGAGTTGGTGATGATACAACTAATCCAATGCCTTCTTTTGTAAATGCTCGTATAAACAAAGTATTATTCTTTCGTAACCGATTAGCATTTCTGTCAGGCGAAAACGTTGTGACATCTAGACCGGGAACGTTAGGTAAACCTGATTTCTTTAATGAAACAGCTTTGACTGTATCTGCTAGTGATCCTGTAGATATATCAGCTGCATCTATGTTCCCTTCAGAACTGTTTGACGGTATCGAAACTAACACTGGTTTGGTAGTATTTAGCACAAACCAACAATTCCTACTTGCAGCAGATGATACAGTTTTCAACCCTGATACTGCTAAACTACGTAGTATATCTACATTTAATTATAACCACACTATACCTCCAATCTCTTTAGGTACAACGATAGCGTATGTTGATAACTCTGGTAAATTTAGTCGCTTCAATGAAATGGCTAACATCACACGTGAGGGAGAACCAAGTATAGTAGAGGTAAGTAAAGTTGTACCAACACTACTACCAAAAGACATAGACTTACTAACAAACTCTAGAGAAAATTCTATTATATTGTTAGGTAAAACTGGTTCAGATACTGTCTTTGGTTATAAGTATTTCCAAGTATCTGACCAAAGACAACAGGCTGCATGGTTTAAATGGAAGCTTAATAATCCATTGACATATCATTTTATTGTTAATGATGAATACTTTTTTCTAGATAGTGATTACTATTTACAAAGTATTAAATTAGTGCAAGCTGACTCAACTGAAGACCCTTCTATAGTACAAGACAATGTCGACTTCTTACTTCATGTGGATAATCATACTACTGTTAGCGGTGGCAGCTTTAACCCAGCTACAAACACCACAACCTTCAGTAGTGTGGGCTGGTTGAATACAGTCACCACACCTAACCACGACCTAGTGGTAATTGATACTGATACTAACTCAGCACGAGTTGGTAGATATGCAAAACCTACAGTTAATGGTACAAACTTTACATTACCGGGCAACTGGGAAAGTGCTACATTAACAATCGGTTACATATACCCTTACGAAGTTAAGTTTCCTACATTCTATGCAACCAGACAGCAAGGTAATAGTTCTAGAGCTGATGTAAATTCATCCCTAGTATTACATAGAATTAAGTTTCACTTTGGTAAGATAGGTCTGTATGAAACCACACTAGAACGTGTAGGTAAAACAGATTATACAGAGATATATGAATCAACAGAGCTTGATGCATATGAAGCTTCTGATGCACCCTATCTTGAGGAGTTCATCAAGACTGTACCTGTATACGAAAAGAACACAAACGTAGATGTAACACTACGATCATCACACCCAGCTCCAGCTACATTACGTGCTGTATCTTGGGAAGGTGATTATTCACCCAAGTATTATAAACGTGTCTAATTACATACACCCACTTACATTGGAGGCTGCCGCCGAGGTTGCCTCTAATCTCCGTCCAGATGACCGTAGAGAGGTCGAAGAAGGCCATGGGATACCATCGCCCCTCTTACCCTCTATTATGGCTCACAACCCCTCCTACGTGTATTTTACAGTGCCTGACGGCAAGACTGCTGGCATGGCCGGAGTAGGACAAGATGGTGATATATGGATGCTATGCACCCCTGATATACACCGATACCCAATTACATTTGCAAGAGAGGCCAAACGGTATGTCGATAGCCGTACTGAGCCACTCCTTTGGAATATAGTTGACAGTAGAAACAAGGCACATTTAAAACTGCTCAAGTTTCTTGGCTTCAAGTTTTTACGTAAGTTAAAACATGGGCCGAATAATATAACATTTATTGAATTTTGCCGTGTGCGTAGACGCTAATGCAGGGGCAAGGGCACAAGCTAGAGCACAAGCTGCTGCTAAAGATGCCAGATATGCCTCTGAGGGACTCAAGTTTTTTAACAGAGAGACAACCCTCGCAAGAACACAAAATCAGAATGTCATAGGTTTGTCACGAGATCAAAGTGATGCTTATGCACAAGCTGTAGCTACTTTAGGAAAAGGTAGAAAAAGAGTCGAAGATGCTACCAGAGCTTACTTCTCTACAATGGGAGTAGACGAAGGTGGTCGTAGTAGACGATTTGGAAAATTAAAATATCAAGCTCTACTTCAAAAAAATGCAGAAGTAGAATCTACAATACAAAACGTACTGGGACGTAACCAAGCCTATGCAAACCAAGCCTCAACACGCAAGTATCAGGCTGCACAAGCACGAGCACGCGAAGCTCTTGGTGTTAGACCTGAGTACGGTGCACCTGTTATGATGCCTCCAACAAATAGACTTGGTGGTGCTTTACAGATTGCTAGCCAAGTAGTTGGTATTGCTAGTGGAGTACAAGGACTGTTTAACCCATGACATCATCATTTTCAAATCTAATCGGTACTGAAAGGGACAGGATTCCTGATTTATCGGTTAGTAACTACACCTCTACCGAAGCTAATATGGAAGAGGCAGTCAATAGACAGATTGACGAAAACATAAAAGACCAAGAAAGATTTTTCAAGGAACTTGGCGATATAGAAGCACTCAAAGCACAAAACTTTTTTGACAACCTTAGCTCTTTAAATCAACTTGTAGGACAAGTAAGCCAGTTTCAACAGGCACGTGAAAAAAATAGAGAAGCACGTGAGTTATTACAGTATAGTAACAAACTTTTTGATGAAAGAAAAGAGGACTTTTTAGAGCTTCAAGAAAAGATGCTTGACATGAATGACTCTCAAAAGCAAGCGGCATTAGCAGAGTTTGCTGGAGACGATCCTAAAGCTCTTGAATTGTTAAAAATGCAATTCATGCCTGATGTAGAACAATTAGATAATGTTGAGTTCAAACAGAAGTATGATGATTTTGCAATAAGTGGCTTAAATAGTATGATTAATAAAAATAACGTATATAATTTACCTACCAGAGGTGAAGCTGTAACCAGTATAGATAATACTATTGAAGACATTGTTACTAAGTATCTTATAGATGCAGATGCAAAAGGTCTTAATATAAACGGTAGAGAGATGCGTAGGTACTTTAATAAGCGTCTATTTCCAGCTCTTAGAAAAGCCAAAGAAAAAGCCTTAGACAGATGGGACAGAGTTAGTTTTAACAATCTGCAAAACAATAGAAAAAGAGAAGCAGAAAACTTTATTATAGGTACTATTAACTCTAAAGATACAAATGGAAATTATGATGGAATCTACGACGATCCAGAGGTAGGTCTCATACAACTTGTTCAAAACAAGATGGGATTTGCAAAGCCTAAAGAAGCTCTAGATTTTATAATTCAAACAATGTATGAAAAAAGATACCAACTAGAATCTGGTGGTGTCAGTTTCTTTATGAATGAAGCACAGTTTGTTAACAAGTCTACTGGTGCTACAGTTAAAGGTTATATCAATTCTGGTATAGGTAGTCAAGGAGAGATAGATGGTAATACAGCTTATCTTACACGTATACAAAGTGAGATGGCTCTTGCTGATGATAAAGTACTTAAGACTATAATTACAACTTCTCAAGAAAGAGTACGACAGCTACGATTACAAGATTTATCGGATGAAGAGTTTACTATAGCTCTTGCTGAAGAGGAAGCTACATATCGTAGAGAGTTAGCATCTAAAGGTTTAGACCCTACAACACCTTTGCCAAATCATTTCTTAAATGATGAGACTTCTGGTGCAGGCACTGGGTCATATTCTGGTAAAGTAGGTAAAGCAAATAAAATATTTGATATTGTAAATATAGAAAATGATTTTAAAAACGCAATAAGAAAAGCAGGGAACAATCCAAATTTAGAACTTACTAGCCTACAGAAAAACTTAGAGGTAAAGTCTGCTGAGTATGACTTAACTGAAAGAGTTAATAAACGTATGGAAGGTGATCAAAGTTTGACACTTGAAGCTGCACTACAGTTAGAGTATCCGGCAGTTCTAGATAAGCTACTAAATGGAGAATACAAAAGTAAAGTAGATATTACCAGACCTACTTTAGCTATAGATATAGCAAACGATAGAAACTATGTAAAAGATAACGGTGTCGATTCTACTATGAATCAGAAAGAGTTTGTATCTCTTGACGAGAAACGTGCATTAGATCAGTTATATGATTACTATGAAAGTGGTTTTAAAACACCATTTCCACAATACTTCAGAAGTGTTACTCAGGGTACTAATGTTATGCCACATGAGTATGCTCTTGCAAGATATAAGGCTATGTTCCCGGGTGATACTAGCAATATGAAAAACCCAGAAACATTCTTTGATCTAACAGAAGAGGAGCAGCGTTATTTGTATTTACGTAAGAATCAGACGAAGAATCTTAATTTACTTAACAATGATGACAATACAGAGATAGAATCTAAGATGCTTAACTCTCTCAAAGTCACAGATAACGCAGACTACTACAGAGATCCTAACAGTAATCCATTTACAAAACCAAAAGTTAAACTAGAAAAAATGACAGTTGCAGACGCATACCGAAAAGCTAAGGCTGGTGCGACTGATTTTGGTATGTACAAGATAAGTGCACAAGAACTTATAGAAGTTGTAGAAGCTGGTGGTATAAGAGTTGACGGTGTTATGAATGAACAGACTCAAAATGCCATGGTGTTTGGTCTTATGAGAATACAAGCCAATAAGAGTAATAGTATTATGGGTGCATTAGTTGATGCTGATAAGGATTGGCGTAGATTAACTAATCTATCTGATGCAGAAAGAACACAAGTATTACAGTTTTTTCCTAATCTTAGAGGTATGAAAAATAACCAGTTTCAAAATTTACAAGGTGATATAAACGAAATAATTTTAGATACAGTAAAAAAACCAACTACTAATACAGAAAAGTTTTTTGACGGACTAATTAAAGATTACGTCGAGAATGACTTTGGAGGGATAACAATTTAATGGACTCAGGAAAATATATGATAGATGACGATATGGTCGATGAGCTAGGTCAAATAGCTGACGACATATCTGACGACTATCGAGCACGGATAATAGCCGAAGAACAGGCAAAGTCAGAGCAAGCTCAGACTGAACAACAAGCCGTTGACACACAAGCTGATCCACGCAACTCCGATACATGGGGTGCTAAGGCACTCATCAAAGAGGGTCAGTCTATTTTATCTGGTGGTTTACAAGACACTGCATCATCAATAGCTACGTTTCCAGAACGTACAATAGATGCTTTGTCTGGGGAGATGCAAGAACAAAGGGAAGAAACTGGTGCATACAAGCCAGACTTTACACCCTTTGGCGGTTATGACAATCCAATCGAAACTAGAACATGGTGGGGTAAACAGCTTAGAGGTCTAGTACACTTCGGATCTCTAGCAGCTGGTACAATACTGACTGCAAAAGCTGCGGCAGCTACAGGTATAGTTGCTTTACCAGCTGGTCTTATAGCACTCGCTAAAGGTAATGTTGTAAGAGGTATGGCTGTTGGAGCTGTATCTGATCTAATATCTAAAGAGTCAGATGAGCAAAACGCTCTCGGTGCTTTACGTGATCGCTATGGTTGGATGGATACACCTATATCTACAAAAGATACAGATCATCCAGTTGTAATGAAGATGAAAAACATTGTTGAAGGTATGGGCATAGGCCTATTCTTTGACGGTTTTGCTTACACACTTGGAAGAGGTGGTAAAAACGTTGTAAAACAAATACAAGACAGAAACAAAAACTTAAAACAGGCAACAGTACAAAACGGACTAGCACAGCTAAGACGTGGCGAAGTTGAGTTTAGAGCAGATAAAAATGCACCTATATCTCAACCACACCAAGGAGCACATATAACAGAAGTAGAACCACAGAAAGCTCGTGAGCAGCTATCTCGTACTCGTAAAGAGTGGGGTTCTGAAGAAGGCTCTACTGGCTCTGTGACAACACCATACGAACGCGAACGTATTGCTATGGAAGGTGCTACAGATGAAGAGCAAGTAGAACGTATTATGCGTGGACTAATGAGTAGTGCAAAGTTTAAACAAGAACTTGACGCTGTAAAAGGTAGTATACCAAAGCTAGCATCTCGTTGGAAAGAAGCAATCGAAGGTCATCAACGTATAACACAGGGTAGAGATGCCATAGAAATGTCACCACAACAGTATCTAAAAGAATTATTAGAAGCTCAACCCGATGTTGTTGACGGTATAGAAATATGGACATCTAAGAATGTTGTCATAGCTGACTTAGTTGTTGGTTCTCTGCTTAAGCAGCTACGTGATTTAGGCACAGCTGGACGTGAAATAGCAGATTTAGTAGATCTAGATGACATAGATGGACCAGCAAAGCAAGTTGTAGATACAATGTTAACAGCTTTGTACCAAACTAAAAAAGCTAGATTTTTAAAATCTGACGCATTTAGACAGTTACAAGCTGGTAAACAACCAAAATCACAGATAGTAGATGAAGTTGTTACAGCAGAAATGCAAGATACAAAAGATTCTATAATGTCTGTACTGAAGATAGCAAAAGATGATCCTGATGACAACCTACTTAATTCGTTGTTTGAAGCTTTTTCTATGATGAAAGATGTTAATACTCTTGAAGACTTTGATAGATGGGCACGTACAATACTCAAAGGTGGTTCATTAGCACCAGATGGCCCAGCTAGAACAGGTGCATTGATTCGTGAACTAGAAGGTGTGATGAGTCATAGTATTCTATCAGGCCCTAAAACACCAGTTCGAGCAATCATGGGTACATCTACTGCAACGTTTTTACGACCACTAGCTTCAGCATTAGGAGCAGCTATACGTTATCCATTCGAGGGTGACTCTGCTACACTTAGAAGTAGCCTAGCTGCTGTCAATGGTATGATAGAAGCTATACCTGAGTCGTTTACTTTGTTCAGAGAAAAACTAAACTCATACTGGAAAGGTGACATACGTACAATCAAAACACGTTTTTCAGAGTATACACAGGCAGATGATAACTGGGAGATACTACGCCGTTGGGCAGAAGATAGTGGTAGAGCTGATGCTGGTGAAGTAGCTGCATTTCGTATGGCTAACGTAGCTAGACAGATGAACAACACTAACCTGTTTACATACTCTACTAAGATCATGGCTGCAACTGACGATGCGTTTGGTTACATTCTTGGTCGTGCTAAGATGCGTGAGAAAGCTATGCGTAGAGTTTTAGACATGCAAAGTATTGATGGCATCAAACTACCAGAGATAAACAAAGACTTGATGAAAGCATACGAAGATGACTTTTATTCACAGGTGTTTGACAAAGATGGTAATATTATAGATGAAGCTACAAAGTTTGGACGTAAAGAAGTAACACTAACACAAGATCTTACAGGCTTTGCAAAAGGTCTTAACGATGTATTTAGTGCTGCACCTCTAGCCAAACCATTCTTTTTGTTTGCTAGAACAGGTGTAAACGGGCTTGCTTTAACGGGGAAGTATACACCGGGTTTTAACTTCTTAGTTAAAGAGTTCAACGACATAGCATTTGCAAACCCAGCTGACCTAGCAAGTGTAAACAAGTATGGCATCTTTACAGCAGAAGAACTTGCTAACGCACGTGCCTTACAAACAGGCCGATTGGCGATAGGCTCTGGTGTAGTTATGATGGCTGTCAATGCTTGGATGCGTGGTGATCTTAACGGTAACGGCCCAGTTGATAGGCAAAAAAGACAAGTCTGGATAGATGGTAAATGGGAGCCTAGAACAATTAGAATAGGTGATGTCCGTGTAGGTTACGATAACTTTGAACCATTTAACCTTATTATGTCTACTATTGCTGACGTAGGTGACGCAAGTCAACTTATGGGTGAAGAGTGGACAGAAAACCAGTTAGGTAAAATATCTCTAGTTATAGCACAGGCTGTTACAAGTAAGTCATATCTAGCAGGCATACAGTCATTTGTAGACTTATTTGGTGCTAGACCCGGGCAAGGCCCACGTATTGTAGCGTCTCTCGCTAACAACACTGTACCTCTTGCTGGTCTACGTAATGAGCTAGGTAGATTATTTACACCATACATGCGTGAGATAAACTCAGGTATTATACAATCCGTACGAAATAGAAACTTACTTACTGAAAGACTGGCTGGATCTGGTCAATTACCTATAAAGTATGATATTTTAAACGGTAAACCTATGAAAGATTGGGATTTCTTAACAAGAGCTTATAATGCTATTAGCCCTGTAACACTTAACCTAGAGCAAAGCGAAGGTAGGCAGTTACTATTTAATAGTGGTTATGATTTACGTACGTCTACATACTATGCACCTGACGGTACAAAACTTACTGACAATCCAGAAGTTAGATCTTTGTTTCAAAAAGCTATAGGCGATCAAAACTTAGAGCTAGCACTAAATAGATTAGCTAAAGATAAAAAGATATTAGCATCTTTACAAGAAATGCGTAATGATATAAAATCTGGTAGACGTGGTGACTTTGATGTAAAGGACTACTATCACAATAGAATGATAGAAAGATTGTTCTACACAGCACGTAAAAAAGCTTGGTCTAAAATTAGCCAACAGGAAAGTGTACAAAAAGTTATAATTGAACAGCGTGAAAAAGAAATCGCACGTATTCAAAAACGCTCAGATACCGCAAACATCCTCAACATATACAAATAAATGGCAACAACATTCGTAGAATTAACTGGGGATGGTAATGCGACTAAACCGTTCGCCTTCCCCTCTATACAAGAATCTGACATAAAAGTAAAAGTAGATGAAGTACTAAAATCATCAGGTACTCACTACAACATCACTGGTTATACAACAACTGGCGGTGGTAATGTAGTCTTTACGTCAGGTAATATACCAACAAGTCCATCCGTTATATTTATATATCGTGATACAGATGTAGACAGCGCAAAAGCTACATACACAGCAGGGGCATCAGTCAAGGCTGGTGATTTAAATGCTAATCACGAGCAAGTGCTTTTTGCACTACAAGAAGAACAGAATCAATTAGAAAGAATAGGAGATATTAAAGATGGAGCTATAGACTCCGCTAAAATTAAAGATGACACTATAGTCAATGCTGATATAAACAGTGCAGCTGCAATAGCTGGTACTAAAATATCACCTAATTTTGGTAGTCAAAATATTGTTACTTCTGGAACTGTTGATGGTAGAGATGTATCCGTTGATGGTGCAAAATTAGATGACATAGAAGATAATGCTACAAGAGATCAAACTGCTAGTGAAATAAAAACATTATTACAGTCAGATAAATTAACAGTTAATGAAATTGATAATGATTCTATAACTTATGCAAAGATACAAAATGTATCAGCAACAGATAGAGTTTTAGGTAGAGATTCTAGCGGTGCAGGTGATATAGAGGAGATAACACCAGCTAATTTACGCACCATGATAAACGTAGAAGATGGTGCTACCGCAGACCAAACTGGTGCAGAAATAAAATCTGCATACGAAGGTGAGTCTGATACTAACGCTTTTACTGATGCAGAAAAACTAAAACTTGGTAATTTAGGTTCACTTAACGCATTATCAGATGTAGACACTGCTGGTGTAGCTGACAATAAGATATTAAAGTATGATTCTTCTGTTTCAAAATTTGTCATTGCCGATGACGGTGGTGGTGGAGGAGGTGGAGGTAGTTCTACATTTACAGGATTATCAGACACTCCTGCAAACTTTGGAAGCAGTGCTGGTAAGGTACTAAAAGTAAACTCAGGAGAAACTGCTCTTGAGTTTGGTGACCTAACAACTTCATTTACTGAACTATCTGACACACCTTCCTCACTATCTGGACAAGGTGGTAAGGCAGTTAAGGTAAACTCAGGTGGTACAGCTTTAGAATTTGGAACTATAAATACTGATCTTGAATTGGATGGCTCACCATCACTTAGTGCTAATTTAGATGTAAATGGTTTTAGTATACTAACAAATACAACTAACGGATCAATACAGTTAGTCCCTAATGGTACAGGAAATGTAACAATATCAGGTGCTGGCGGTAACGATGGTACATTGCAACTTAACTGTTCAGCAAACAGTCACGGTGTAAAAATTAAATCACCACCTCATAGTGCTGGAGCAAGTTATACTCTTACACTACCAGAGGCTGATGGTACACAAGGAACCTTTTTAAAGACTGATGGTTCTGGTACTTTAGCATTTGGATCTACTATGTACGAGTACACTAGCGGAACTAATGGTTATGGCTGGGAAGTTGGAGATATTATTATTGAAGGAACTCCGGACACTGGTGAAAGTACAAGTAGTGCTAATGTTATTCATTGGGATAAAAGTACAAAAACTCTTGATATAGGAGGTCAGATAACAACAAAGTTTGGTTTTGGACAAATAACACAAAAGGATTCTGCTGATACTACTAATCAAGCCGTAGCTGGTAACTCAACCATAATTTCAAATACTGCTGCTAATAAGGACATACTTATAAGTCCCGGTATTGGTCATCTATCTATTGGTGCTGATAACGTACATAGTGAAGTTGCTAAATTCCAACCACCTGTTAATGGAGCTAACCAAGACGGTTATGTTGAATTAAAATGGGCACATCAGGCTGGATCTTCAGCCGTCCAGAGATTATTAACAACTTCTACTGGTTTAACTTTAACTGGTCATGTTATTCCAGCTGCTGACAGCACATATGACATTGGTACTACCTCTGTTAGGTTTGGAAATATTTATGCAGATACCTTATATGGAGATGGATCAAATCTAACTGGTGTAACTCCAACAGTAGCTAATGGGTGTATATATGAAAACAATACAGAGATAACAGCAAATTTCACAACAAGTACAACTAAGAACTCCATGAGTGCTGGTCCGATTACAATCGCTAATAACGTCACTCTAACAATTCCAAACAATAGCGTTTACACAATAGTTTAATTATGCCAACAACAATAAGTGGATCAGGTGGAATTACTACACCTCAATCTGGTTTTGACAGTACTGATTATATAAAATTTACTGACAATACACAACTAGATATATTTATAAATAATAGTAATGAATTTAGATTTGAAGCTGATGGAGACTTCCATGCAGATGGAGACATAACTGCTTTTTCAACTACAGTTTCATCTGATGAAAAATTAAAAGAAAATATTGAAATAGTACCTAACGCTTTAGACAAAGTAGAAGCCTTACGTGGTGTAACTTTTAACTGGAAGCGTGACGGTACTTCAAGTGCTGGTGTTATAGCTCAAGAAGTAATGGGCGTATTACCAGAAGCAGTTAAAGAAGCACAAGGTTTAAACGATAATGAAAGCTATTTAACAGTTAATTACCATGCGTTAACTTCTATTTTAATTCAATCAATAAAAGAACTATCAGCAAAAGTAAAAGAATTGGAGGCTAAGTAAATGGCAGTTACTAGCTCAGGAGAAATAAAATTATCTGACTTACAAACTGAATTTGGTGGAAGCAGTCCTATTGCTTTTTCTGAATACCATTTTAATGCCTCTGGTCCTAACACTAATGGTTTTTTTCCAAATAGTGGTGAAATTAATTTAGCTAGTTTTTATGGTGCTACTAATACAGCAACATTATCTATAAGTTCTTCTACAACAGATGTATCTCTTGCAACAACTTTTGGAGTTGCTTGGGCGAAGAACGGTCCTAAAGTTTTAAATATCGACAGTGGTGTAACGATTGGAGCCACAACTGGTAATCCAGCTGTAACGGTTTCTTCTGGTATGGCTGGCACATTAGTTGTAAACAATGCTGGAACTATTAGTGGGCATGGAGGTGCTGGTGGTGCTACAAGTAATACTGATATTGACGCATGCACCCCCGGCGTAGCTGGATTTGACGGAGGTGACGGAGGACATGGTATCTCAGTTGCGTCTACCGGAGCTACTATAAACAACACTGGCACAATATCTGGCGGCGGAGGCGGCGGCGGCGGCGGAGGTGCTGGTGAAAGAGGAAGTGTAACACTTAGCGGCGTTTTCAGATACTATGCTGGTCGACCCGGTGGTGCTGGAGGCAACGGTGCTGGTTACAATCAATCTGCTACCAATGGTTCAAACGGTTTAACATCACCCGGACCTAGCCACAATAGATGGTCTGGTGCTGGTGGTGACGGTGGTAACGGTGGGGCTTTAGGTTCTGCTGGAGAAGATGGTGAAAATGGTGGTAACAATAGTAGACAGAGCTGTACAGCTGGAGTAGGTGGAAGTGGCGGTGCTGCTGGAAAAGCCATTAATAATGGTGGAGCTACTTGGACAAACGGAACTACTAGCGGAACCTATAATGGTGCATATACATAAAAATTAAAATTATGAGTTCAATAAAATTAAAACATTCAGGTGGAAATAGCGTATCGCTTAACCCACCAACTGCTGCACCAAACCCCGGAGGAGGTGGTACTGAATTAGCTTTAAAGTTACCTAGTACTTATGGGTCAAGCGGTGAATTTATGCAAACTGATGGTGCAGGTAATTTATCATTTGCAAGTGGTACTCCAACTAATATAGCTCAATCCCAGCTTGCAACAGGTGTTGGAGGTAAAGTTATTCAATGTAAATATCATCAATGGAATAATATTTACAGCACTACAAACACCGATGATCTTGGTGAAGAAATGGATTCTTCCTTACGTCTGACTATTACACCAATTTTAAATAATAGTTTAATAGTATATTCCGGAAAATTCTATATTGGAACGAATACAAACATAGTTGGACATGTAAATTTACAAAAAAGTTCTAGTACAGATATGTCTAGTCCAAGTCTTGTTTACGATCATGATCAAACTATTACTGTAAGATCAGGTGATAACTTTGGTAATTCAATATTATATGGTTATTCATCTGGATTTATGATGGATACAAATTTACAAGTTATGGAAATTTCTGGCAGTACAACTGCAAGAACATATAGTCCTTTTTGGAGTGCATCTTCATCAGGAACTATATGGAATAACGCTTATAAATATCAGTCGAGCGAGTATCTTTATGTAGGTACTTCTTCGATACTTTTACAGGAGATAGTAATATGATTTATGATCACGAAGCTATAAGAAGAGCATATCCAGAAGTTACAGGTATTGCAGACGGAGGAGCTATAAGACTTAAAGATGGTTCTTTTGTAACCATTGGTAAGGAATTAGATCAAAACAGTATTAATATTGCTAGAGAGCAATTAGATGCAGAATTTGCTGCTACAAAATATCAAAGAGATAGAGCAGCAGCTTATCCATCAATACAAGATCAATTAGATATGCAATATTGGGATAAAAAAAATGGTACAACAACTTGGGTCGATGCCATTACAAAAGTAAAAACAGATTATCCTAAACCATTATGAGTAGTAAAATTAAAGTAGATGCAGTAGAATCAAACTCTGCGTCAACATCTGCTATTACCTTAGATAGTAATGGTACTGGTGTTTACAAAGCAACTTCTGTAGAAACACCAAATATAAAACACGCTAGTTCATCTAGTAATAATATTGTTTTAGCTTCTGATGGTTCAGTAAAAACAAATCAAGTTGCACACACAGCCGATGGTGCAAGCGTATTTACGCTGCCACAAACAGATGGTAGTTCTGGACACGTTTTAAAAACTAATGGATCTGGTGCACTATCTTTTGGTGCTGTTAGTAATGGTAACTCTTTACAAGTTTTAGAACAGTTTTTTTCTCCTTGTGATGGGTCAGTAATGCCTACAAATAAAGGTAATGTGACACTGGAAAATGTAACTGCGGAACAAGAAGTAACTACCACTGCTACAGATTTAACAGGTTCAACAATAACATATGAACCACCAGCAGGAACAGTACAAGTTATATATGAATTTCTTTTTTTTACTTCTTACAAAGATGCTAATGCTGTAGGTACTGTTTATTTATTTTTAGATGGTATTCAAGTTACAGACTCTCGTCGTACTTTTGCAGCAGAAGATTTACAATATACTTACGGTTTAAAATGGGGTTTTAATATTGGTGGTACAGCAAATGCTGCAAGTGGAAGAGTTGCATCATGGTCAGGCACTAAGACTATTAAATTACAAGTTAGCGAGTACGGTTCTAGTAATGAAGTATATGCTCATCTAACACGAAATTTAGGTACTTCTACAACTAATGGGTTTGTTCGCCCTTGTATAGGAATTACAGCAATAGGAGTTCCAGCATAAGTGGAGTTACCCACCATAGTTTTACCAGATACAGTACAACTAAAAACCCCCTCTTTACCTCTCCCTACAGCTGATGTTCCCTCATATCAACCTTTGGTCGTACCTCCGAGCGATTTACGAAGACCCGAAGGCACAGAGGAGGTGCAAACAGAAGAAAACCCACCCCCAAAAATACACTTTCCACCCTTACCTAGTATCACTTTACCATCGCAAGAAGTCTTAGTCGCTGCATCGG
>Ga0208405_1000071_pt1 | contig 17006 bp, 25 predicted proteins | sample ETNtaG_32_FD_185766 | JGI IMG/M metagenome (GOLD analysis project Ga0208405, IMG submission 185766) | Marine microbial and viral communities from oxygen minimum zone, Eastern Pacific Ocean - ETNP201302PF84A (SPAdes) (version 2) | ecosystem: Environmental > Aquatic > Marine > Oceanic ... | reverse complement strand
TTTCACTTCCATTATTGCCATTAATTTTAACAGCCTGGATAAAACCAAGAGAATGCGTATGTTTCACGATGTCTAATAATACGTCCCTCATCATAAAATATTCTCCTTATTCATAATACTAATAATATAGATTTTATACCTATTTGTCAAATGTTTTTTAGCCAGTTGCAAATATTGTATCGAATACATTTGTTCTTTGGGTTTCTTCTAATTCCCAACCCAACACACCAATAAGGTTCTTTATCTTTTGGTCAATAATGGTTTGTTCCATCTCCTTGTGGCTAAATGGTAGATTCTTAAACCATTCTGGTAACTGCAATTCATCAATTGGATATGCTATGCTTGTATAACCCATTGGATTGGATCTTAATTTACATACAATAACTTTCTGTCCATCTTGAATTGGTAAGCTATAATTGTCTTTATATGCTTTTCTTAATTGATTCCAATTCATACTAGCTCTTACGTGTCCAGGCATAATTGGCTTTTTAAGTGTTTCAGCACCTTGTCCAATATTTGCTAGTTGTTGAGTTTTCCTATTATATGTTTCAACCATTTCTCTATACTTGGTTAAATTGTTCACTCTTTTAGGAGTACCTTTTTCCCAACCTGGTCTTAAAGTAAATTGCTCTTTGAATTTGTTTATCTTATCAAAGCAATCCTCTTTAGTATTACCTGATAGTACCATCGTTAATAGTTCTTCTAAAAACCTTTGTACGAATTCTGGTGTGTCAGATCTTTTAAGATCAACACCCATAGCTTTAATCTTACCTAGTTTTCCATCTACGTCTTTACGTTCACCTTCTAGATCATATATTAGTGCCGCATATCTTTTCTTCGTAATAAACAATCCACTTGAAGCAACTATCTCTCTACCTGCTTGTATAATTTCTCCTTGTTTAGTATCAACACCAAAAGCTTTTTTCATAAAGCCTGGAAATGATTTATTAACTTCTGTACCTATTGTGTCATAAAGATTTATTACAGATTCTTTAGTCCATTCTATTTCTTTTTTGTCCACTTGCTCTTTAACTAATGGCCAAGCACTAAAATAAACAGAATCAGTATCACCATATATTATGCTGTCACCTGTATGATCATAATTGTCTGCAAGAATCTTGTTTGTTTGTGCCGCCATATGTTTTGTAATAGTTCTACCTGTCAATGTAACAGATTGTCCTATCCTTATATCAAAGAATCTACATCCTGGATTTAGAATAGCACCATACAAACTATTCAGGTTAATTTTTTTAACAAGCTGTCTTTTATCCCAAAAAACCCTTTCGGCATCAGTTTTTGATTCACGAAGTTTTCCTTGCATTACTTTTCTTTCAGCATACCATCTTTCAAGCAATCCTGGAACAACTGCTTTGATGTCGTGCCTAAATATAGTTCCATTTGAACTTAAAGCCCAACCACTGTTAGATTCATATATTACCTTATACCATTCAGCACCACTCATTGATTGTGTATCACCATCTTCAAAATCACAAACAATTTCTGTACCGATATCTTTTTCCATCACTGCTTGATATTCTAATGTGCTGAATAATCCTTCCCAAGCATCAGCGGCCGATTTCTTCTCTTTGTTAATTTTATTATCAATATAATTTTTAGTAGTATCTGACCTTAACTGTCCTATAATAGTTTCCGGACCCATATTCAAACTTCTAATCACAGATGGATATAGTGAATTGATATCTAAACTACCTATCCAACTATGTAATCCTTTTTTCGGAAATGCAACATAGGCCCCTACTGCTGGTACATTTACAACATCATCTCTGCTCCTCTTTCTATCAGGAATTACCATTCCTCTTTTGTGTGCTTCATTTATAATTGCTTGTTCTGTCACTGCGACTGCTCCCATTGTTGTCGGTAACAACACAGTATTTGCGTGTGCCAATTCACTTGCTAGTTCAATAAATCTTAGTTTGTCATCTAGCTTGGCCAATAGTGCCGTGTCTTGTCTATTGTACGCAATAAATTTTTCAAAATCGTTATTGTATAAAGCATCTAAGGTACCTTCATATGGTACTTTCTTTTCTCCAACTTCATACTCACCGATCGCATCTAGTCTATAACTATGCATCTCGTGATATGTATATTTCCTATACAATTCTAAATAATCTAAATGTACTCTACCAATCAAATCAAATGTTTCTTGCTCATTACCATACTTCACATAATTTCTTTTTCTTGGAAACTTATCCCATAAGCAAAATCTTTTTGTGTGTTCTCTACCAAGTACTTGAGTAATTCTGTTAACAACATAAGGTATATCAAATCCTTCTGAGTTCCAACCACTTAATATATCAGCATCGTCAATAAACTTCAAAAACATATCTAATAGTTCTTGCTCGTCCTTACACAATACAGTATTGTCAAACTTACTTGCAATTTTTTCAGCTTGATCTTGATCTAAGTTTTTTGGTTTTAAACAAAGTGTAATTAATTGCTGTTGTTCTGGAAGCCAATTCAAATGTAAAGTTATGGCCGTGATAGCACTATGCGGATCTGTTGGAGGTGCGAAACCTCTGTCTTTGTCAAAGTCTACTTCAATATCAAAAAAGCATATATGCAAATCAGGTGATGTTGTATCAATATAATTGTCTTCTAAACATCTAAAGATTGGGTTGATATCGCTTTCATAAAGCTTCTGGTGATTATAAATTTTTCTTTCTCTATCAAACTCTTTTACAAGCTTCGTAGAAAATCTAGATACACGATTTCCGTGTATTGACTTGTAGTCACCATTAGGATCATTATAATAGAATATGTATCTGGTTGGGTACGTCTTATAATAACGTTTACCGTCTACACGTTCTACTACATTGATTCTATCTTTGTCTCTTTCTAAGAAAGCGTCAATATAACTCATTGTGCGTATAATTTACCGAATCTATTTGTTATCCATTTATCAAAAGGAATGTCTTCTTGTTTAAGTGGACCAGCTGGTAATTCACCTTGTGCCCACAACATTACATTAGCACAAATACCTGATGCTGTCGACAACTGAATTCCACTAAAACTTTTATTACCATATATTTTTTTATGATATGCTTTTTCGATCATCTTACCATTAATTTTACCAATTACTGATATTACCATTACAATTACATCTTGAGTAGTGTAAGGAAGTTCTTGATCAAATAATTCAACAAACTTTTGCTTATTGTGTTTTAAGTTTAGATCTTCTAACAAGAATTGCATTTTATCACAATGTCCTGGGTATCTAATTGTTTTATAACTTAATGATTTTATTTTTCCTTCAAATGTTTTACACATCGAAGAAGCACCGCCTGAAGTATTAAATGCTTCATACCTGTCACCATCTACATAAACAGTTTCCTTGCCATCTAGTGGTTGTGCTTTTGTGTGTTTAAAATTAGAAAGTATATCACAAGGATTTACATATTCATTTAATACACCCACAGTTGACCAAGTCAAATAATATCCCATCTCATTTATCGGATACTTAGGTAATGCACCCACTCTCATTTTAACTTTATCAACGGTATCAAATTGTTTGATTAAATCTGTTGCAATAATATTAACGGCTCCAGGTGCCAATCCACATTGAGTCATCATTGTTTCTGTGTTAGTACAAGTGTTGATAAACTCTGCCATTTCTGTGTCTTCAGTTGGATCAAAGTATGCTTTGTTTAATTTTGCACAAACTTTCGCAACTGGTTTAGTTATATGGTAAGGACCTGCACAAACTACTCCGTGCTTGTCAGATAAAAAATGTTCTACTTGCTTTTCATCTGTTGCGTCTAGTTGTACACAATCAGGACCACCAATTGCATCAGCAACTGTTATTGAAAAGTTCTCAGCTCGTAATAAACTAGCTACTGCCTTTCCTATTTTTCCATTTCCTATTATTCCAATATCTTTCATAATATCTCCTAATATTTTATCCCAAATGCCTGTGATAATCTTTTAGGACTCATACCGTCTATAGTAACTATTTGGTTATAATCAAAATTTAATTCTTCTCCGTCTACGGTACTTGTTCCTTTAAATTGTGTGCCATTGACGTGTGTTACGTTGTAGAAGTCTAACTTATCAAATGTGCTACCTCCGAACTCTTGAACTGTATGCTCCACTTCTACTTCTGTGTCTAACTTGATTAATTTTCGTTTTACGAATATTTCGGCTAACTTTTTATCCATTGTTTCTTATCTCCTCTATTGTTACTACGCGGTTAATTGCTTTAATGTGTTCTTCAGTAGCCAATTTTAAAAACATTAGTTCTTCATCGCCTTTAACAAATACTCTTGGTGATGTAAATCCTAATGAATAATAAAGACCTTGTCCTAAATATCCATCTTTATTACTATACACTATATTCTGTATTTTGTCTACTGTTTCCTTTGCCTCAGTCACGCCATATATGGCCTGGTATCTGTATTTTTTATGATACAAATTCTGTTTGATATCTACCCTGAATGATAGATCTTGTAATAGGGTTTTATGGTATCCATTTATTGGACCATATATTTCCACTACCTTAGGTTTTAATATTCTATAAATTGCTTCTGCTTGTCCTCTATTTGATGTATAAATGAAAGTTTGTGGATACCTATTTCTTATTTTTAAATCAGCCCATCTTCCAAAATGTGATTTATCCCAAACAGAATCATTATAGATATTTGATATATCATTCCTATCAATATCTTCACAAGTTAATTTATAAAGTTTATTTCTATAATATAATTTACTGCTTGGGTTTACTTTCATAGTTAATCTGTATTTCGTTATTATTGTTTATATCAACTATCGCTTTTCCGCCGTGTACTAATTTACCAAATAGTATCTCTTTGGATAGTGGTTTCTTAATGTTTGTATCAAATACTCTCTGCATAGGTCTTGCACCCATAGTTGGATCGTATCCTTTATCTAATACCCATTGTCTAGCTTTTTCTGTTAGTTCTAATGTTACATTTTTGTCTTGTAATAATGTGTTTGTTTCATCTTTAACTTTGTCAACAATTCTTAAAATATTATCTTTTGATAATTTTTCAAACTTAACTACTGCATCTAATCTGTTTCTAAATTCTGGTGTAAAGAATCCTTTGATGTAATCATCTTCTTCACCTGTCCTATCTGATTTACCAATACCCAGTGGTGCTTTTTCAACTGCACTCGCACCCAAGTTTGAAGTCATAATTAAAATAACTTTATCAAATTGAATTGTTTTACCTGTTGATGATGATAACCTACCATCGTCCATTACTTGTAATAATACTTGTAATACTTCTGGGGCCGCTTTTTCAACTTCATCTAATAGCAATACACAATTTGGATTGTCTTCGATATCATTAATTAATTGTCCTGATCCTACTGATCCTTCTGCATATCCTACATAACCAGGAGGAGCACCAATCAGTTTTGATGTTGAATGTCTTTCTTGGTATTCTGACATATCATATTTTAATAGTTTAATACTTAAATTATCTGCAAGTTGTCTACACACTTCTGTTTTACCAACACCAGTTGGACCTACAAACAAGTATGAACCAATTGGTTTGTTAGCTGGTCTCAATCCTGCTTTTGCAATCATAATTGAATCTGTTAGTTTAGATATAGCTTCATCTTGTCCAAATACTTTTTTCTTAACATTACCTTCCAGGTTAGCATAGTTGTCAGTTCTTTTAACACTAATCATTTCAATTGGAACTTTACTAATTCTGCTTACAACCTTTTGTGCTGTTTCTAAATCAACATCTGGTTTATCTGCTAATCTACATCTTACAGCCGCGGCATCCATTACATCAATTGCCTTATCAGGAAAAAACTTATTGTGTATATGTTTTTCACACATATCAACTATGGCATCTAGTACTCCCTCGCTGTATTTTACTTTATGAAACTTTTCGTATATTGATTTTAATCCATCTAATATTAGTTTTGTGTCTGCAACATTAGGTGGATTGATATCATACTTTTGAAATCTTCTAGTTAATGCTCTATCTTTTTCAATGTTTTCTCTAAACTCTTCTGGCGTTGTTGCACCAATACATAATAACTTACCTCTAGCTAGTAAAGGCTTTAATAAGTTAGCCATATCCATATTACTTGATCCGGCAGTTCCCGCACCTGTAATCATATGCACTTCATCTATGAATAAAATAATATCATCTTTTTCAGCTAGTGTATCTAATACAAGTTTAGCTCTTTCTTCAAAGTCACCTCTATATTTTGTTCCGGCAACAAGAGCACCTATATCTAAACTATAAACAGTCTTGTTCAGCAATGGTGCTGGTACTGATTTCTCATTGATCTTTTTAGCTAGTCCTTCAGCAATGGCAGTCTTTCCAACTCCAGGCTCACCTAGTATAATTACATTGTTCTTTTTTCTTCTAGCTAGAATGTGTGCTATATCATCTATTTCCGTTTCACGTCCTATGATATCATCTATGTCACCATTCTCAGCTTGTGAATTTAAATTATGGCAATATGTTTCAAATTTCTTCTTAGGATCTTCTTCTTGACCAGGCATACCCATAGCTTGGCCTAATGCTTGTTCTACTTGCTGTCTTTGTATTGCATCTTTGGTTAAGAATTGAACTAAAGCTTGTCTTGTTAAACCGTGTTTCTTTAAATAGTATCCAGCATAGCTTTCTTTTTCACTCATAATACTTACAAGTAAATCTCTTGGCATTAAAGTTTTTCTTCCTGAAAATATAACTTGAGTTACTGCTCTGTTAAACACTCTTTCTAATGCTTGAGTTTTTCTTGGCTGTACACCTTCTCTAACCAAGTCAGGCATTTTAGTATCTATATGTACTAGCAATTCATTAATGATAGGTTCAAAATCGATTTTACATTTCGTAATAATTTTTTGTATGGGATCTTCCTGTAAAATAGAAAAAAGTAAATGCTCTAATGTTACATACTCGTGATTTCTTTCACCAGCAATCTCCATAGCCCTATCTAATATCATTTCAATTCTATCCATAAACTATCCTATCAACTGCCTCACATCTATACAGATTCCATTCAAATGATCAATTTCGTGTTGGAAAACTCTGGCTCGATAATCTTGCATCTTTTCATTGTGTTCATTAAATTTAATATCTTTATATTCTACAACAATTTCAGTGGATCTGTCAATATTAAATTCCTTACCCGGCAGGCTTAAACATCCTTCTGGAAAACTAATTTTGCTATCACTTTTAGTCTTAATAGTTGGATTAATAATGACTTCCATTGTTCCATCTTCGTTGCATTTGTGTATGAAGAAATTTTTACCAAAACCTACTTGCGTTGCCGCTAAACCTATACCATTATTATCTAACATCACTTGCCACATAAGTCCTAACTGACTTTGTACGAAAGGTAAATCAGCCTCCGTGACATCTGTTGTCTTTGTTCTGATAATAGGTGATGTAGATTCTACAAGTTTCATATATGTTTCTTCAATGTTTCTATTACTTTATTATTTACGTCAGATGGGGTGTAGGGTTTAAGCTTCACATAAAGATCTCCAAATGTTCCATTTGTCTTAGGCATACCTTTACTTTTTAATCTAATGATTTGATCAGGCTGTGATAACTCAGGAACTTTTATATGTAATTTAGAGTTTGATATATGATCAAGTTCTATACTTGCACCAGTAACTAATTTAAATATATTGATCTTAAAATCAAGATGTAAGTCAGCACCTATCCTTACCCATTGGTTATGAGGTTGTATTTTAATAGTCACTAATAAATTTCCAGGTTGTAAATCTCTGTGAGTGTTATCTCCTAGACCTTTAAATCTAATAGTTGTATTGTTATCAGCATTTACAGGAATACTGACCTTAACATTTCTTGTTGTTCCACTTGGTGCTGTTATCTGTAATTCTTTTTCATTCCTAAAGTATAAATCTTCAAGTGTACAATTTAAAGTAATTTTGATATCTTTATTCCTTAATGGTCTTCTATGCATTCTCGAAAATGGATTGTTGCCACTCATTGGTCCATCTTCAAAGAAGTCTCTAATTATATCATCAAATCCTTCTCCACCACCAAAACTAAATCTAAAACTTCCATCACGTCCACGATGAAAATTTGGCTGGTTAGGATCCATACCACCAAGATCATACATCTCTTTTTTCTTAGGATCTTTTAGTATTTCATATGCTTCATTGATTTGTTTGAACTTTGCTTCGTCACCATCTGGCTTATCTGGATGATACTCTTTAGCCAATTTTTTAAAAGCCTGTTTGATGTCCTGTGGACTTGAGCTTTTATTAACACCTAGAATTCTGTATGGATCGTTCATACTTATAATATAACAGGTTTTTTAGATTTGTCAATACTAGGACTTGGAAAAATCCCATACCCATAAGTCCTGCTGATCGAAATCAGATTGTCCATATTTGATCTTATCAACCATTCTTTTTTGGTGTGGACACATCCTTCTCCATTCAGCTAAATCCTCTACTTCACTAACCAATTTCATTGGGCAAGGATCTGCCAATAGCTTATCCAAGTGTTTAAGGGCACAAAGTCTGGTTAGATATTCAATCAAATGTTTACGGGTAATACCTTCTTTTAGACAAGTCAGGAATATGGCTTGTTTATTCTTATCAATCAGCTCATTGAGTTGTTTTAATCTTTTTGGGTCTGGGTGCATTTAACTATTTTGCTTTATTATTTTTTACTTCTGGTTCGTAGTATTCTTTGTATTTGTCAATCAATTCATTTGTTTTCATCAAGTGATTACGTATCTTGGCGAAGTTCTTAGAAATAAGTTCATACTCCTTATCCGTCAATCCAAATAATACAGGATCGTATCCTTCTTTTTCTAATTTAGCAAATACTTCATCTGCGTTTTCACTTGTGATTATGATCCATCTTAGATCATCTAAATCCAATGCTCTTGGTTTATCCAAATCCAATGGTGCTCTTGGCTCTTCAATTGTGAAAAGCTTTACTCTTTTTTCACCTATGGCACAGCCACTGATAAAAATAAAGCATACCATTATAACTGAAATCCAAATAATATTATTTTTCATTTTTTACTCCACAGCATATGGCACATAGTTTGGATTAGCTATTGAAGGACATTCTGGATTGATTTCTGACTTTTTAGTAGCATTCAATTCAGCTTCTGTGTGTTCAGCACCTGAGGCCAATTCAACACATCTCTTTGCTCTTTCCGTTGCACCATTTATAATATTTTCAACTAGACCTGGTTTCTTTTCTGCAAGTTTACCAATGTCTCTGCCTTTTTTGTTAAATCTTTTATCTAAATTCTGTAAGTCTTCTTTTAAGTTTTGAACTAGAATATTCATTTGTCTATTAGCTTCTAGTATTTCTTCAAAATCTGCTTTTTGTTTTTCAATAGTTTTTTGCTGAGTCTCGTAAGCCATTTCCATCTTAATAGCATTAGCTTTTAGAACGGCATTGTCCGCTCGTAGCTTGTAAACATAGCCAACACCTCCAGCTATTATTGAAAGTATCAAAACGTATTTTATAACTCCAAACCATCCAAACATTATATTTTCACAGCTCCCATCTCGTATACTGGTGATTGTTTATAGTATTTATAGATTTCATCAATACCCATATCGTAGTTAAAATCTATTTGAAAACCGTACCTTTCTATCCTTTCACCACCTTTAGCACTATGTAGTTGTCTAGTGTTGACAACAACAGGGTGACTATAAGTCAAAGTTTTTGTTGGTTCTCTGTCATCATTATACCAAGTAATTGAACCATTTGCTTCAGGCTTGAATTCAATTAATAATGCTACCTGTCTGGCAACATCTCTGTGTATTGCTAATGACCAACCTGGTTTCATTTTAGTATACTGTTGTCTTACAATTAATTCTTTTGGGATATTCAAAACTCTTGCTGTTTCATCAACTATGTTTTGAACTAAAGGTCCAAATGTTGCACCGTGATCTTTGTCTTGATAGTAAGTCCACTCGTTTTCATTTTTATCAGTAGGTACACCTTTTTCATAAGTTACCTGATGCCCATCATAATTTAAATCAACTGATCTAAAATTTTCTTTCAAAGAATCAATTGCTTCAATATGAGCTTCTTTATCAATACGAAGTTGTGGTAATTCAAAGTATTCCATTACGAATCTTTATGGTTACGTTTTGCAAATTTTAATTTTGTATAATATTCGCCTATTGAGTGATCTCGTAAACCATCTCCTAATCTTTCTAATTGTCCTCTAATCCAATTTTTAAACAACACAGCGAAACTTACTTTTCCAGTTCTCAAATCGCCCTTGCTATCTATATAACAAAATTTACCAACGTGTTTGTATCCAAATATTGCTGGTGGAACTTTTGTTACTAAATCATTGTTGTTTCTAATTCTATAAACATTTGATTTAAAACTTAATGCATATTTCCAACCACCTGGTCTTGGTGCTCCATATGTGTAACAACCTCTTACGTGAAATTTTTCTTCTAATCTGTTTGTGCAAAGTACAGCACTTGCACCACCAAGTGAATGTCCTGTAACATAAATGTTAAACCATTTGCCATCAATTATACCTAAAACTTCTTTTTCAACTTCATCATAGATCTTATCAACATAACCTTTGAAACCTCTATGAACGTTACCACCATACTTGCTTGTCTTCTTTCTGAATTTTAAATCAGCCATCACGTCTTTATATTCACCTGGCTCTGTACCTCTCCAAGCAATTATGATTTCTGATCTTGCTTTTTTAGTTGTAGTTTTTGAGGCCGTCTTGGCAATCTCTTTCCAAATTATGTAAGCCTGTGCATTATCTTTTGAAATTAGTTTAAACTTGTGATCAGGCATACCCAAAGCTCTTAACTTATGAGTAAAAGTTTTTGGAGTACAATATGCCGCTTCACTAATGCCTGCTAATCTAATAGCTTGTTCCATATCAAACTTTGGCATTGAGTAGTCTGACATTACTTGATCCCTAATTGTTTTTCAATTTTTTCTAACCTAGCCTTCAGTGCCGGAAACTTCGCCATACGTTTTTCTTCATCTGTAAGAAGTTTAACGTTATATCTTTTCGCCGCCCAATTATATAATGAATCTACTTTATTGTAGAACCACACACCCATTTTAGTATCTCTGAACCAGGCGTTACTTGCCTGTCCAATGATCGCACCTGCTATTGCTTTCACTAAAAAGAACCACATAAACTATTTGGCTATTGATTTATATATTTTGTAAAGTCCGTAAACAAATCCTGCATAAGCGACAAGCTTTGCTATTGGGCCAAATGCTATTACTAGCAAACAAAATAATACAATACCTATTCCTTCTACTACGTCAAATTCCATTAATTTTTTTATCATTTCATTGACTCCATATTAATTGTTATCGTATTGTTACTACCATAGAACCCAAAATTCCATTCATTGACATTAACCAACTTATTAATGTCTTTTAAAATTTTCATAGTCGTATCAAACATTTTTTCATCTCTGTTCATTTCTACGAAAATTAAATATCTTCCATCTTCATCTGGTGCTGGAGATACTTCTGTGTCAAGTATATCGTGACTTCCACGTTCAATAAATGATGCTAGATCATTTGCTGGTTCTTGGTCTTCTGCGTAAAAACCTACAACCACAACATTGTCTGGCTGTCCGCTCTTTGGCTCAAATTCATCAACTGATACAGTTGGTAAAATTAAGTGTTCTAAATCACCAGGTCTTAAACCTTCATCTAATTTAGATGTCTGTTGTTTCGGCGTTACCAGATTGTCTAGTCTCATCGTCTAATCCTTGTTGGAAACCTTTAGCAAGTTCTTCTTGATCTGCTTCAGTTCTGTCATAAGTTAATACATATTTTTTTGGTAGCTTAATTTTAACGACCCATACTGGAATTTTATCTGCTTTAGGTTTTCTAGTACCCTGTTCATAATCATCAGGTGTTTTAACTTCTCTAGGTTCTAAGTAGTAATCTTCCTTGTAGTAAACTTTACATTTTTTACCAAGTAAACGTTCTCCGCCCATTGGGTCTGGCATTTTCTCATATGGAAACATAAGTGATAGTTCACACCAATATCTACTTAGATGTGGTCCATCTACTATTTCACCGTCCAACCAATTTTCATAAGAGTACACATTTAAATCATCTAAGAATTTATCAAATTCTATTAGCACATCAAGAAGTGAAGCACTTCGATGTACTTTAAAATGGTTGTTTACTGAGTCGTTAGCATTAATCATACTAGTATTTATGCTATTATAAAGTATCCACGTACTTTAATAATTCCTGATATCCACCAATACTTTTGCCGTCTACGTAGATCTGTGGCATAGTTCTATGCCCTTCGCTAATAACAAATTCACGTGCTTCTGGCTTTTCTTCTATGTTGATTTCTTCGAATTCTATTCCTTTATTTTTCAAAAGGTTCTTTGCTTGTACACAATATCCACACATATTTTTGCTGTATACTGTTATATTTGACATTTGGTTACCTTCCTGTAAAACTTCTAGGTTCAGCCGGTGCCGACTGATCTAGTATTATTGTTATTGTTAGTATCTCTCCATCTCTATATACTTCAATTTCTAATTCATCTCCTGGCATCTTGGTCCATAATATTTCAATAACTTCTGGTGTTGTTGACAATTCCTGTCCTTCAACTTTAGTTATAATGTCACCAGTTTGAAGACCAAAATGTTCAGCTGGTGTGCCTGCTGTTACTTCTTTAATTTCTAAAACAGATGTTATACCTTGTTCTAATAAAGATAGATAGTGATCTTCATCTTCAATCGTACCCATCATTATTCCAATTGACGGCTTGACGTGATAACCTGTTTCAATAATCTGTTCAACCACTCTTTTTGCTAATGCGGCCGGTACTGCATAACCATAACCCACGTAAAATTTTGTAGGACTTATTATCAAAGTATTGACTCCAATCACGTGACCATTCTCATCTAACAGAGGACCTCCACTATTTCCTGAATTTATAACTGTGTCTGTTTGCCAATAATGTACAAAGGTACTTAGACTATAATTTGGTCTATATGTGCTACTAATGATACCATAAGTTATTGACCAAATCTGTCCTGCTCCGTGTCCTATTGCCCAAGACTCTTGGCCTGCGTATGGTCTTTCAGTTTCCCATTTTAATATACTATGTGGTATGTCTTTGTTTATTCTCAATACTGCTATGTCCGCCTCTTCGTCATATCCTATCAATGTAACGTCATCGATAACAAAAGGATAGTTGTAGCTGTAAACTTTGATATCAGCTTTACCATTTCTTTCTTTAACTACGTGATAGTTTGTTACGATATGATATTGATCTATAAAGAATCCTGTACCCATACCGCTCGGTACCGGTGCTGGTTCATCTTCATTTGCTTCGTGGCTTGATTCGTCTGGTAATATTTTCGGTGCTGGTCTAGTTTTATCTTCCGAGTCTGGCTGTAAAAACTTGTCAAAAGGATTTTCAGATGGTTGCCTAACATCTTGAGATATTTCAGTTGTTATTAAAACTACTGCTTCTTCAAGGTCTTGCCATTTGTTTGATTTTAAAGTTTGTGTGTAGTGATCACTATACCCAGGTGTCACTATTAGAAAACATACAATCAATACTAATAATTTTTTCATTAGAACCCGCCAGCATCATATGACAAGTCCTGTGTTTTGTTTTCTTGAATAGTTGGAGTCTTTTGAAACTTCTTCGCTAGTATCTCTGTAATCTCACTTAATATCAAAACTGCTTGGTCTGTCTGTAAACGCATTTCCTTATGTCTTAGGCTTTGAGAATTTTTTACCATTTTGCTAAATTCTTCTATATTTTTATAAGACATTTAAATTTCCTGTTTTACTTCTTTTTTCTTTGTACTAATATTTATGTTTGTTTCCATCTCATTCTTGTATGGACCTAAAAATTCTATACATTTTTCCGTCAATGTTGCTAATTTGGGATTATGAGAGAAGAATATTCCACCTTCAAATCTCACTCCATAATATCCAGCACAATATCTGTCATCTGAATTTGGTGTTTTAGTGAACGTAGGAATCCTATCAAACCACTCAATATTGTAAGGCATAACTTTAGTTGGATAGCCATCTATGTCGTGTGCTTCTTTGATTAACTTCACTTCTTTGGGTTGATTAGCAAAGATATCTTCTCCAAAAAATGTAGAAACTTGATTTTCATCTGTGTATGTTGTCTTTACACTATCTTTGATTACAACATAGTCATTGTTTCTTTTTTCAATAGTAGCTACATTAACGTTATCATCTTTCACTATCCAAAACTTATCTTTGATTACTGGTTTTGCGTATTTCATTTGTAAGCCTTGTTTAGATATTGTGCGTGTTCAGTTGGATTCTGTGCAAGTTTCTCCAATGAATACTTGTTACAGAACTTCATAAATCTAACTCCAACCTGTTCTATAGCTTTTGAATTCTGTGCTCTAACAATCTCAGTTAAAATATTTGTTCTAACTTCGTCCGGTTGCTGACTTAGATCAACTAACTGCTTGTTTCTCTCATAGCAATCTTTTACAACCATATCGTTTCCATTATGATCAGTCCATTTAGATAACATAAAGTTATTCCAAACAAATCCTTGATTGTGCCTATCATCAAATGCTTCTTTAATTTTAGTTTTTCTAACTTTTGGAAATGCTGTAAAAACATTATCACTACTATCACCTCTAATACATTTTTCAAACAACAACCATTCCGGATCAGGTGCACCTTTGGGTTGATTTGTTTTTTTATCTATTACTGGATTATCTTTCTCATCATAAAAACCATTTGCTGTCACAATTTGATTGGTCATACCGTTGTACAAACTAACCGTAGGACTTATTAATTGATAAAAATCACTATCAGTACTAACAATAATATTCTTGGAATCTTTGTGTGCTTCTATCCATAATGCAATAACGTCATCTGCTTCAGCAACACTAGATCTGATAGCACTTGAATTTGTTTGTTCTTGTAAAAAGTCTAAGAAATCATCATAAGCTTCCCACCAGTATTGATCTTCTTCTTGCTCACGTGGCGACCTTTTATCTAATACAACCTTACGATTCTTTTTGTATGGCTCATAAACGTCTTTACGCCAACTACGTCCTTCCAAACAGAATACAACGTGATCTCCATTAAACATATTATTTGCCTTTTTAACTGAATTAAACATTATATGAAATGCTAATCCAATCTTTTCATCAAGACTTGCTCCACGTTGAGCAACGTGCCTTGCTCTAAAGAACATATTTTGCGTGTCTACTAGTAAGTATGTTTTCATTGTTTTAAATATTTTTCGTGATTAACTATCTTGTTGTTAACTTTAAATCCCCAATCAGTTTTTTGTTTACCCATAAAAAATAAACTCCAACAAGGAAGTTCATTGCCATCTTTGTCTTTTTCTAATTCCAAATAATGTAAATCTTCTGATTTACGAAATCTAAATGATCCAGGACCTCTCCAAAATTTTCCAGCTGGAGTGTGTTCCCAGTAACCACCTTTAACAATCAATGCTCCCCAGTTCCAAGGGTGATTGTGTAGAGTTGGTTCATCACTCTTTAGAATTTTATGTAGAGTGATATTGAAAGGAAAAGACTTTCTATCTTTTAGAAACAGATAATATCTAACTAGATATTCATTAGTGTTATCTCTATCTAATATTATTCTTTTACGATTCTTGAAAAACGATTTAACTATATTCAACTTTACCATCCCCTAGATCTTTTTTCTGTTCTTCTATGTTTTCTTTCATAGCATCAAGTACGTCTTGATCCATATCTTCTAACATAATGTTTTTACAAAGATCATTGAACCACTTGTTTACTGCGTCTTCTTCTTTTTCTGCAACATAACCGTTTTCAGCTAAATTGTCAATAAACTTTTGATTCCAGTCTAATTCAAAAAATCCATTCTTTGGATCTTTAGGGTTGAAGTGTGTATTAACTACACCTACGTAAGGTTCTTCTTTAATAGTTGCTGACTGCTTGTTAAATTCAAGTTCAGACAATTTTCCATATCTACGATCAATGTCAAGTATCTTTAGTTGCCTGTCCTTGTCATCAATGTCTTGTAACTCTACCAATCTTCTTTCAAGTTGTTCTCCAGCAAGATTGTGTTTAGCTTCAGCTATCTTTTTTTCTTTTCCTTTTAAACTCCAGAAGTCTTTTGTAAGAAAAAAAGGCTTGTTTATTTTTGTTTCCATATTTTTTGTCCTCATTAGTAATTGTTTTCTCTATTGGAAAAAATATTACATTACTATATTGTAACATCTTTATCCTAGAAATCAACCATTTTTTATAATTCACATCAATCCATCTTTACGCATTTTTTCAATTTGGGTTTCGTTCTCTTTGCTTGAAAAATCCGAGTGTTCTTCTACTTCTTCAGCTTCTTCCGTGTGTATTGGTGTTTCTTTTGGATTAATCTTTTCATTGATTTTTATCATCAATCCAACAAATCCAGCTATAACCAAAAGTCCTGCAAATATAACTGAGCAAACTGCAAATAATAAAACCTTTTTTAAGTGTTTTAATATCACAGGACTCTGTTCTACGAGTTGTTCTGTCAGCTCTTCAGACTTTTCCCAAATGTCTTTTATGCCTATCATAATATTTTCATTAATATTATTACTTGTATAATCAAAACTGCTAATGGTAATATCGTTCTGATAAGTTCCATAGTATGATTATACTCATCTAGTTTTCTTTCTAACCAGTTCCTTCTTGGCTTTACTGCTTTTTTCTTTACTGGTACATAAAGGCCAGATGCTTTTTTAGTAAACTTTCTTTTTGCCATATTACGTTCCTATTGCATTACCAAATAGATACACGTGAACTCTCGCCGCCACATTGTATCCTCTCTTAAATGCCCTTTCCGCCACTCCACCTGCTGTGGCTGTTTGTTCTTCTTCTCTTGCACCTGTTGGCATTACCCAAATTGGATATTCAACACCTGCTTTTTTGAACTGTTCAATAACAGATTCCATTTCATTCCATTCTCTATCTGCATCTCCAACTACAAACTTTAATTGTCCTGCTTTGGATAACTTATAGTAGTCTGCA
>Ga0208405_1000068_pt1 | contig 17303 bp, 17 predicted proteins | sample ETNtaG_32_FD_185766 | JGI IMG/M metagenome (GOLD analysis project Ga0208405, IMG submission 185766) | Marine microbial and viral communities from oxygen minimum zone, Eastern Pacific Ocean - ETNP201302PF84A (SPAdes) (version 2) | ecosystem: Environmental > Aquatic > Marine > Oceanic ... | reverse complement strand
TTAGTTTCAGTTAATATTTCTTTTACAATAGTGTAATCAAAATCTTTGTTATCTAAATGTGCCGTAGGTGCTCTGCCATCATACTTTGGATCGTGTGGTGTTGGAGCCGCAATAAAAATTAGATCTCTTCCTTCGACTGCTTCTGCTATTGTTTTTTTCATAGGAAACTTCGGTGCTCGTTCCATTACGTCATAACCTACAACGTCATGATACTCTGCCATTGCTTCTGCACATGGTTCACCTAATTTACCTACTCCTATCATTGCTACTTTTTTCTTCATTAATGGTTCCTTCCTCCGTCAAATACGCAGACGAAATATAAATCTTTATCTGTTGTATTGTAAACTCTATGAAATTCGTTGTCTTCAATCAAAATAATATCTCCTGCTTTCACAGTAAATCTTTCTAAGTCAATTTGCATTTCACCTGATCCATGTATAAACATATAAACTTCTTCTTGTCCTTTATGTTTATGTCCATTTGTTTGTTTACCTGCTTTTAATGTTGTACTACTAACAACTAAATTGTTAAGAGTAGTATTGTCTTTTAGTAGATAAGTTTCGTTGTCTTTTACGACAGTTCCATCTACATTATAATTGCCACTTAATTTCTTCATGCTTCTTCACTCTTTTTATTTTTTATTTTATCAACCAATCCTGCTGGATCTACTTCTATTTCATGTAATTTTTGAACCCATCTACTAATAACTTTAACTCCGTATTTGTGTTGAAAGTTTAACGCATCTTGTTCTGTGTTAACCAATGGCTCACCTCTAATGTTTAAACTTGTATTCAGTAACATCGGACATTTTGTTTTTTCAAACCACACTTCTAATATTCTACGTAAGCCAGGATTGTCCCATGCGGTAACTGTTTGTACCCTTGCTGTACCATCAGCATGAACAATAGCAGGAAAGTTTTTTATTGTATCTGGTTTTGCTTTAGCTGTGAATTGCATATAAGGACTTTGATTCGTGTTTATTTCAAAATAGTTTTCAAGTTCTTCTGCAAGAATAACAGGAGCAAAAGGTCTAAACTTTTGACGTTTCTTAATTGCGTTTACTTTGTCTTTGATATCTTCTCCTCTAGGGTCTGCCAACAAACTTCTGTTACCTAATGCTCTAGGACCAAACTCTGCTCTACCATGTGCCACTCCGCATATCTGATTTGTTTCTAATTCTTTGATAACATCTTTCACAGGATATATTCCTGGGATGTCTGTTCCTAAATATGGACCAGGCCATAATGAAATAAATTCTTGTCCTAACAACGCCGCTCCTAACGAGTTGCCCGAGTCTCCTGGATTAGGCATTATCCATATTGATTCACAAACATCTAGTAGTTTAGCATTTGCTACACAATTTAATGCGACACCGCCCATGTACACTATATCTTTTACACCTGTCTTGTCCATAGCATACTCACAATACTTCACAACAAATTCTTCTGCGACAGCTTGTATACTTGCGGCCAAGTCTTCTGTTTTTGCTTCAGGTAAGTAGTCACCAATTCCAGCATGAACATTTTGTTTTAGTTTCAATGGTGTCATACTTCTTATAAAATCTTTTTTAATCTGTTCTGCATATTTGGGTTCACCATATGCCGCCATGCCCATTAAGATATATTCTTCTTCGTTTGGTTTAAGTCCACAACGTTGTGTAAATGCTGAGTACAGTAAACCAAACGAACTTGGATAGTTTGATGTTTCTATCTTTGTTAATGTGTTAGGAAAGTCATACTTCCAAATAGAACAAGTATTAAATTCACCAATCGCATCTAGAACAACCACTGTCGCTTCATTGAATGGAGAAGTGTATGCTCCTGCCGCCGCATGAGACTTGTGATGTAATGCATATTCTATTGGAGGTAATTTTGGTAAAAACTTTTTAAGATATCTTTCAGGTAAAACTTCTTTATTGAATACTTCACTCCATTGTCCTGCTAAAGCCTGTCTTACTTTTTTTAGATAAGGTTTTTCATGCCATACAATCTTTTCTGGATAACCATATTGTAGTGCTTCGTTGATTATTTGATCATTTAATCTATCATCATTTTTTATTCTAGAATATCTTTCTGAATGTGCGGCAAAAACAATTTTTGAATCTTTGACTACTGAGATAGAAGCATCGTGTCCTAGTGCCGCAATACCCCATACTATTTTATAGTTTGGTTCTTCTACCATACGTATATTCCCAGATAGACAGATATTACAATTACTAATAACCAAAAAATTATACTAGATTTTGTCATCATGTTAGTTCCTGTATACCCTTAACTAAATCTTTAAATCCTTGCGTATGATCAAATTCAAAGAATCTATTTCTATTATGCACTAATTTTTCCCAAGTGTCTACATATTTTTTATGTAATTCTTCATGTGAAAGTTTAGCATTTCTTATAATTTCTCTTGTCAAATAAAACATTCTTTGAGGATGTCCTTCAATACTATCATAGTCTTCAACAAACCATTCCGGAAATGTTTCATATCCTTTCTCTTTTAGATATTTAAGGTTTCCTGGCAATCCGCAAATAGCGAAAGGTTGAAGGTTGATGATTGGTTTGAATATTTTTTCAGTTACAAAGAAACTAGGATCTGCTGGCCATGTTTCTGTTGTAATATTAAAGTAACTGTCTTGATAATGCTGAGCTGTCATTCCTCTATTATGCCATGCATCATTTGATGCGTCAACATCTAGATGTTTCTCTTCAATGTTGTTTCCATGCTTGTCATGATATTCTAGCATATTGACTAGACTCATGTCACCTGTTCCTTTTTTGATTGGCATCCAACAATAGTCACTTGGTATGTATGTTATATCAAACTTATCTAGATAACTCCACAGCCCTTGATGTAATACATCATGTCTTTTTAATTCTGTCAATAAGTATTTTCTGTGTTGTCGTCCACCACCATTCAAACATAAAAATTTATGATTACGTTTCTTGTCACGTACTAAATCTGTTACAGGTAGTAGTTCTGTTTGATTAGGATTTGTCATAACAAAATTAATCAGATAGTCATGTAGTTCCCAACCAAAGTGATCAAACACAAATATATTTTGAAATGCATAACCGTAATACTGTTCTTGTGTTGAAATGTATTGTTGATAGTTTTCACCTACATTCAGATCGCCAAATATCAAAACAAACTGTGAGCTAGGTATATTCAACCATCCTAAACTTCGTTGTAGCATTCTCATCCAGTCTACCTGCTGAAATGGAAAAGCTTCAAAGGCATAATAAAACACTAGTTTGATTTTTTTGTCTCTAATTAGCTGTAAACTTTTATCATCTATACAACCAAACATATTTTCTGTGATAAGACTAACGTCCATATGATTGGGTTCCATTACATACCAGTATTCTGTGTCATTTTCCGGATTATGTGGCACTTGATCCGGCGTAATATTTTGATAATTAATATTGCATTGTGAGAGCAACACCGGAAAGAACCCAAGACTATAACGATCATAAGGGATAAAACGAGTTAAAACGTTTGTTCCGTACTGATTTTTCCAGTGGCTGGCCCATTTATCTCGGTATTTAGGGTGTAAGCCATTTGGTGCTGGACTGTCGGAAGCCCAGTAGTCCCATACTAGATTGATTTTCTTCATTCTTTGTTATTTTTCCTGTTTTTCATACAATGTAATTGTATTTAATATAATCGTATTTAACTTAAATACGAGTGTGCTATCCTATTCAGTTACATCTATTGTAACATAACAGAGCAGGAATCACAAGTATACTTGTAAGAAAGATTTATACTTTATATTAGTATAGACAATAATAAAATGAGTTAGTTCATACCATATGGACTAATTTAATCGCGATAAGGAGCAGACAACAATGGCAAACTATGCAATTCAATTAAGAAGAGGAACTAGTGGTCAACACGGTTCTTTTACTGGTTTAGCTGGAGAGATCACTGTTAACACATCAAACAATTCAATTCACGTGCATGATGGTTCAACAGCAGGTGGTACAGAGATGGCCACTAAAGCATCTGTAGATACTTTATCAACTGATACATTAAAAGACGCAGACAACGATACTACGGTAAAAGTTGAAGCTTCTTCTGATTCAGATGAGATCTTATTTACATCAGCAGGTACTCAAGTAGCTAAAATCACTTCAACAGGTTTCATGCCTATGGTGAACTCAAACGGTTCAACAGGTTTTGACCTTGGTGCTACAACGGCAAAATGGAGAGATTTATACCTATCAGAAGGATCATTATTCATTAACAACAAAAAAGTTATTGAAGATGACTCAGGTACTATTACAGTATCAACAACAGCAGACCAGAACATGAAAATTAAAACTTCAGGTTCAGGTAGACTACAATTAGAAGCAGGTGCGGCAATTGACTTTAATACAAACTGTTCAGTTACAGCTGGTACATCATGGGGTACATCAGACAACAACCCTATGGTATTCTCAGATGGTATTAAATCAGGTAACGTACAAATTTCAGGAAATAATGTAACTAACGCAGTTTCTGGTGAAAACCTAGTTTTCGCAACAACTGGTGCAGGTATTATTTCATTCTCTGACAATGCTGTGTTCGCCGGTGACTTAACAGTTAACGGTACAACAACTACAGTATCATCAACAAACACAACAGTAACTGACCCACTAATCCTTTTAAACAAAGATGCATCAGGTTCAAACTCAAAAGACTTAGGTCACATCTTTGAAAGAGGTTCAGACACTAACGTTGGAATTATCTGGGACGAGTCAGCAGACGAGTTCGCAATGATTACAACTTCAGAAGACGGTACAACAGCAGGTGACGTTGGCGTAACTGCATACGCAGATTTCCATGCCAACAACGCAACTTTAACAGCTTCATCGGCAAAATATGCTGACTTGGCTGAGAGATATCATGCAGGTTCTCCAATCGAAGCAGGAACAGTAGTATGTTTCGGTGGCGACAATGAAATCGAAATGTGTAACGAAGATGGTTGCACGGCAGTTGCAGGTGTAGTATCAACAGCTCCAGCGTTCATGATGAACAGAGAAGCTGGTGACGACAACACTCACCCATACGTTGCTTTAGCTGGAAGAGTTCCATGCAAAGTAATGGGTCCAGTTAGAAAAGGTGACTTACTAATGTCAGCAATGAATGGCTATGCGAAAGCTGGTGAATTCAAAGGTGGCGCAATGATTGGTAAAGCATTAGAAAACTTTGACGGTGAAACAGGAACTATTGAAATACTTGTAAACTTAATGTAATCGAGATAGAAGGGAGATTTAGAAATGGCAATTAACAGTTTTAGATACTTTAACTTATCTCAAATGACTCTAGGTCAATACAATGGCTTGGATCATACATGGTTCGTAAAGAAAGTAGTTGATTTACAATCATCTGCATTTTCGGACTGGGGTGTTATCACATCAGCAGGTGATGAATTTCCTAACAAAGGTGCTGGCCTGGAAAGAGGCACAATGTTAGGTTCTTCATTCAACATGGGTGATATATCAACAGCTCACGTAGATGCAATTGATAATGGATCAATAGTTTAATAGAACATAGACTAGATATTAGATGTGTGGGTACTTTAGGGTGCCCACACTTTAATAAAACAAACAATTCAAATACTTTTTTAATTCAAAACATCAATGATAAATACTAATTAGAAGGGCACCTAACGAAGGCCCAGGGATAGACTTAATAACCAAAGAAGACTACCCACAAAACATCAACGAGGCAGACCCTCCCAATTATAATAAAAAGACTATATTTAATATTATTACTCCATAATGGAGAATAAGTTTAATGCTATAAAATAGGGAGATTATTAACATGGCAAACGTAAAAAACTACGGCTTAAAAGGTGTAAATTCGGATTTACAATTTGGTAAAGCTGGTGGTAGATTGATTTATGATAAAAGTTCATCATTCTTCAAATTTACTACTGACGGTTCAACTCTTTCAAACATCAGAGTTGCTTCTACTCCATCAAATGCGAATGATGCCACTTCTAAGTCTTACGTAGATGCGACTAAATCAGGTCTTGACGTAAAAGACTCTGTAAGAGCCGCTACTACAGCCGCAGGTACTTTAGCTTCTGACTTTGCAAACGGTGACACTATTGATGGTGTTGCGTTAGCAACAGGTGACAGAATTTTGATTAAAAATCAAGCTGACGGATCTGAGAACGGTATCTATACTGTAAATGCATCAGGTGCCCCAACAAGAGCAACTGATTTCGATGCAAACTCTGAAGTAACAGGTGGAGCATTTACTTTCGTTGAAGAAGGAACAGTAAACGCAGACACAGGTCACGTATTGAACAACAATGGTTCAATCACAGTTGGTACAACTGCATTATCATTTACACAATTCTCTGGTGCTGGCTTAATTACAGCTGGTAACGGTATAACTAAATCTGGTAACACAATTAACGTTGTAGCTGGTAACGGTTTAACTGCAAACGCAGATAACGTTGCTATCAACCTAGCAGGTTCAACAGCCTTGAACTTTGACTCAGGTGCGTTAGACGTAACAATTGATTTATCAGACTCAACAAACGACGTAACTGGAACACTAGCCGCTGGTAACGGTGGTACTGGTGTAACTTCACTAGGTAACATTACTGATGCTGGCTCTTCAAGAGTTACTATCACTGGTGGTACTGGTGCGTCAATCCAAGGTGTAACACTAGATGTAAACGAATCTAACTTAGATGTATCTAACATGGGTGGTTCAATTCCAGCAGGTTCAAGATTATCTGGTCAGGCTCCAATAGCAAACGGTGGTACAGGTGCTTCTACGGCGGCTGGTGCAAGAACGGCTTTAGGTCTTGCTATCGGTACAAACGTACAGGCTTATGACGCACAATTGGCAGACGTTGCTGGTTTGGCTGTTACAGACGGTGGTATCATCGTTGGTGACGGTTCTAACTTCGTATTAGAAACTGGTAACACAGCTAGAACTTCATTAGGTTTAGGTACAGGCGACAGTCCAACTTTCGCAGGTGGTTCATTCACTGGTGATGTTGCTATGGGTGCCAATGCTATTACAGGTGTTAAAGATCCATCAAACGCACAGGACGCCGCTACAAAGGCTTATGTTGACTCATCGTCAGCATCAGTTTCGGCTACTATCGCTGGTGACTCTACTAACGCTTCAGTGGCATTAGGTTCACAAACATTAACAATCGCAGGTACAACTAATGAGATCGAGACAGCGATGTCTGGAACTACATTAACAGTAGGTTTACCAAATGACGTTACAATCGGTAACGATTTAACAGTTACTGGTGACTTAACAGTACAAGGTACTACAACTACAGTTAACCAAACAGTAGTAAACGTACAAAATGCATTCGTGTTTGAAGGCGCTTCAGCTGACGCACACGAAACTACACTAACAATTGAAGATCCAACTGCGGACAGAACAATTACTTTACCTAACGCAACAGGTACACTTGTTCTACACAATCACGCACAAACTTTAACTAATAAAACTATAGCTTTTGCTTCTAACACATTCTCAGGCCAATTAGGTTTAGATAATGGTGGTACAGGCAAAGACTTGTCATCAATTGCACAAGGTACTTTATTAGTTGGTGGTGCTGGTAACACAATTGGTGAAACTACAATTGGTACGGCTAACAAGTATCTTAGATCTACAGGTACAACTGTAAACTGGGATTACATTGACACACTAAGAACAACAGCTGGGGTTTCTGTTCTAGAAATAGATACAGCCAACGTAGCTGACAACACTAAATTGCAAGTGTCTAACACTTCTGCAAACGTTGTTGTTAAAGCAGTTGACCCAGATGATGCTAACGCAAATATCAACCTAGTACTAGAATCACAAGGTACAAACGGTAGAGTTATAATTAAAGACTCTTCTGGTGGTGCTTCATTAGTAATTGGTGATGACGATACGTCATTAACAGTTTCAGGTGGTGCGGCGTCTTCAGGCGATGCAGGTGATTTAGTTATCAAAGGTGGTAACGGAACTGGCTCACACGCTTCAGGTGACGTTGCGATCAAAGGTGGTACAGGTGGTGCTTCTGAAGGTAAAGTTAAAATTACTGACTCTTCAGATAATGAGATTGCTTTATTTGAAACAATCACTTCACCAACTGATTACATCACGGTAACAGCAGGTAAATCTGGTACAGATCCGAAAATTGCGGCGGCTGGTGATGAATCTAACATCAACATTAATCTAGCTCCAAAAGGTAACGGCCTAGTTGTTGTACCTAATGGTTACGAGTCATTAGTTGGTTCAACTGACGATGCATTAGTAACTAGAGCATGGGTTAATGCTAACGTTGTTACTTCAACTGACGATTTAATTATTAGATCAGCAGTAGGTAACGGTTCAGCTTCTGTTAACTTAGGAACAATGCCAAACGCAGGTTCTACTACTTACTATGTAACAAGAATCTTAATTAACGTTTCAACAGCTTTCTCAGGTGGTTCATTTGATTCAATGATTATCAATGATGGAACAACTGATTTAGCAGGCGTTAATGAGTCTGATCTAGGTACACTTGGATCATACATCATTGATCTTGATGCGGCTACGGCTACGGCTGGTGGCGCTACATTGACACTATCTTTCAAACAGTCAGATGGTTCAACGTCAGCTACTCCAACAGCGGGTGCGGCTACAGTTGCAGTAGAATACAAAGCGATGCAGTAATAAGTTAAGTTGAGAAGTTAATTCTTAATACTTTGAATAGGGTGGGCGTAAAAACCCACCCTATTTTTTTGACTTGATTATTTAGAATCTACGAACGAATATAATTCATTTGCACAATCCAATATGTCTTTGGTCTTGATTGGTTTTGGCATAGTGCCATCATTGGCGTCAATGATCTTTCCATTTTGAGGATCTCTGGTTCTAGTCTGTTCCCAGATGTTCATCTCTCTTTCGTATTGACATTGAAGTAATCCCGTAGCCTCTTTTAAGATGTCAGCTCGGATTTCATAAGCATTTTTATTTGTAGTCATAATTTTATCCTCCTTTGTGTGTTTGTTTGTGTGTAAATTATTCTACAAATTAATAATACAAAAATTATTGTTTGAATACAACCTATTTTTTTGGTTTCTTTTGTGGAGTCTTATGAATATACTTGGAATAGTAAATGGTTAGTGGATTGTTGGGTTGGTAATGTTCATATTCGGAACGACGATGCTTGGGCTTTTTTTGACGTTTTTTCACCTTGTGCATCAAAATAGTATTTATCATAAATTAAATTATCATTGACTAAACGGATAGAATGTTATATTATTAGTGTATGACTTATATATTAATAGGAATATTGATAGGATGGTTAATTCCTAGACCCAAGTTCATAGGCAAAATAGAAATGGCGATATGGAATCCTGTTAAATCAAAATTACCAAAATCAATAACTAACTTTTTCGGATAGGAGATAATAATATGGCTATCACAATAGGACCAGAAGAAAAAAACAAACTTATGACAATCATAGGTGAAGGCAGTAAAGTCTTACAAGAAGTACAAGACTTACAAGAAGGCTTAAGAGACACAGTAAAACACGTAGCATCAGAGCTAGATATCAAACCAGGTATCTTAAACAAAGCAATTAAAGTAGCTCACAAGCAATCATTTGCAGACGAAGAGCATGACTTTGAAGAACTAGAAGCAATACTGGACGCAGTTGGCAAGAAGTAAATACTAATATGCCCAAAGGCTTTTACACAGACCCTGATATACAATTTGACATAGATAAACTACAATCAGCTTTAAAAGAAGTTGATAGTAGAGTCGCTAGACAATCTCCACTAGGAGAAAGAGACATAAATGCAATTTGTTTAACACAAATACCCGGTGATCCAAATTCAATTACTGGCGGTAATGTTAGAGGATTGTTTTGGACAAAGCCTGACAGTACATACAATGAAGTACAAAGAGAACAACCAATAGATGAAACAAAGTATAATCAATTTGTAGAACTATTTGAAGATACATATTTTAAAGAAGTGTATGATACTTTATGCACAAAATATCAAATAGGTAGAATTAGATTACTTTGGAAATTGCCTAGAACAACATTAAGTTGGCATAGAGATCCAGAACCTAGAATACATATACCAATCGTAACAAACTATGGTGCTCGTATGTGTGTTGATGACGTGGTTCATCATATGCCAGCAGACGGCAAAGTTTGGGTAACAGACAATACACAATATCACAATGCGTTTAATGGTGGTGAACAAGATAGAGTACATCTTGTTGCAACTGTTTTAAATTTTGATATGAAACTTTTCAACACCAATACACCATCTATCTCAGCAATATAAAAACCTTTTAATTAGGTTCACAACCAAGTCAAAAACTAATACTTAAAGTCCGGGGTGATCTCCTGTAAATATTAATAGAGCAGGAGGAACCATGAACATGGACCACAAAATAATTCTCACCGATATAGACGGTGTTATTTTCAACTGGCATAAGGCATTTGTAAATTGGATGGAAATGCAAGGCTATGAGTCTACGGGCATAACACATCATGATGCTGATATTCATTTAGAGTTTGGAATGAACTTTAATGATTGCCTAGTTAAAAAAGATGAATTTAATTGCGATATGATTGCGAGTACATTAGAGCCATACGCAGATGCTCATATATGGATCAATAAATTATACAATGAAGGTTGGAGATTTATTGGTATAACTTCTTTTAGTGATAAACCAATTGCACAATATTATAGATACTTAAACTTAGAAGACTATTTTCCTACTGATGCTTTTGGCACAATGATTTTCTTAACTCCTGGCGAAACTAAAAGAGAAGTATTATCACAATTCCAAGGTACAGAATTATTTTACATTGAAGACAGAATTATTAATATCAATAATGCTAAAAGATTGGGTTTGACTCCAGTTCTAATGAAGCATGATTACAATATGCATTTTGGTAGAGATGATGTAAAAGTTGTAGAAAATTGGGAACAAACTTACAACTATATTAACGAACAATTTGCACAAAGAATCATAGACAGGACAAAGCCACCAAGCGATCATACAAATAAGTAATTGTATAATGTTTGATTGTAATTACTTTTGGAGAGCTGTAAGCATATGGAACGATGGTAGCCTAAGACCATGTTGCCATTATGATGCTTTTCGTGACAAATCAATAGACAACAGAACGTTAGAAGACGACAATATTCAAAATCAAAGTTCTTTACAGAAAACTAGACAGACAGTATTGGATGGTAATATACCAACTGGATGTAATATATGTGAAACATTAGAAAAGAACGGTGTATCAAGGTCCCCTAGAAAAAGAGGATACAATAATTCAAAAGAATATCTTAAAACATATAAAGCACCAACTGACAAAGAAAAACAAGTACTTGTGGAAAGAAATAACATTGAGCATATGAATATAGATTTAGGTAATACTTGTAACTATATGTGTGTGATATGTAACCCTGGTGCTTCACATTTGATTGCAAAAGAACAGGGTAGAAAAGATTTATCTAATAGCTCATGGGGAGATAATGAAGAAAAGATTTTATCATTTATACGTAAAGCAGAAAACTTAACGTCAGTTGCTATTGCAGGTGGTGAGCCATTCTACAATATCAATATGTTAAACAAAGTTTTAGAAGCATTGATGCTTGTAAAAGATAAATGTAGGTTACATATTACAACCAATGGCTCAAAGGTTACAACAGAAACAGCTAATCTTATCAAGCAATTTAGAAGAGTTCAAATATCAATTAGTATTGATGGTACTGGTAGATACAATGACTTTCAAAGATGGAATTCAAACTGGAAAGATATTGAAAAGAATATTGCTAATTTTAAAGAAGTATTTGGTAACGATGTTGACATAGAACTTAATGCAACAATATCAGCAATAACATTACCTGACTTGCCAAAACTAATTAAATGGGCTGATGACAATCCAGCTATCGATTGGATGCATCCATCATTTCTTGTTTGGCCTGATCATTTACAATGTAGCATTTTGAAGCCAGAAGTTTTGCAGAGTGTATCAAATGAAATAAAACAAATAGATGAATCAGTTATCAAAAGAATCATGGGACAACAAGGACTTACATATATCACAGACTATCTAGAAAATGCAAAATCTACATCAGTGTACAGAAAAGAATTTGATCAGCATTTTAGTTCTCTAAAAGAATTAAGACAAAACTTTGATGTTTACAAAGCATTTCCAGAGCTACAAAACAACTTAATGTAAGCAAAATAAATATTGTAAATGAAAACAAAAGAAAATATCGGACAGTATTGTCCAGCATTATATAAATCAGTGTTCATAACGGCCAATGCTCGAGATGGCAGGATCAATCCTTGTTGTGTTTACGAAGATTGGCAACCTGGCCACGAGGATTTAAAAGAAAAATCTAAACAGATAGCAACCCCATTACATAACAGCATACTTCTCAAAGATGATCGTAAGACAGTAGCTGAAGGCAAGATACCAAAAGGTTGTCGTTGGTGTGTCAAGGAAGAAGCAAAGTCCAAAGGACACTATTCATATAGAAGAGACATGATAGCAAAATGGGGAGAGGTACCAGATGAATGGATCAACACAGATGGTTCAGTAAGTGATCTAGCAGTTGAGAAACTAGATATTCGTTTAGGTAATGTATGTAATTTAATGTGTCAGTTTTGTGGAGGTCACAACAGTCACCTTATTGCCAAAGAAGCAGGTGAGAAACAGATACTAAGAAGGGTGGTAGACAATCCAGATATATTTGATTCTATCATTGATGGTATCAAACGTTATGAAAATTTAAAAGAAATAAATTTTGCAGGTGGCGAGCCATTGTTTATGAAGAAAGAATTGCTTATCATACTAGACAAACTCAAACACAAAAGAAAAAAAGAAATGGCAGTAAAGTTTATTTCCAATGCAACAATATATGATCGTGAAATACTTGAGAAACTAGAGCCTTTTAAAAAGATAGTGTTTGACTTTAGTGTAGATGCTACAGGTAGAAGTTTAGAAATTGCAAGATGGGGATCTAGCTGGAAAGACACACAAATGGTAATGACTCAGTATCTCAGATGGCAAGACACAATCAACCAAAGAGGAAAGAAAATAAATTGCAGTTTGGTTCCAACGTTGAGTGTGTTCACTATATTAGATTGTCCGCAGTTGTTTGAATGGATGACGGAGATGCAATTAGAAACTGAATGTGTCACTTTCATGGAACAGCCTAGCGAACAGCAAATTAATATGTTGCCTGTTGATGTTCTACAGGAACTAAAACAAAAACTACTAGATAACACTCGCATCAACAGAAGCTTAATAAACTTTAATGACGTCATAGTTGGCATAGATGAAGCTATCAAAAACAATGATGTTTCCAGAGAAACAATTGACAAGTTCTGGAAATGGAATAGCTATGCTGAAGAAAAAAGAAACTACAAATTACAAGACGAATTGCCCGAGTTATATTCCAAGTTAAAGAAATAATTGTTGTTCTTTTCACAATAAGTTTGTATAATATTGAATGTCAGCTACAGTAAATATTAACATGATAGGCAGAGAAGAATACATCGATCAAAAACCTTATTGGGATTATCAACGTAAAATAGAGTTTAACAAAGAACAACTAAGATGGAATGTTGAGCGTATCGCTGAACAACTTTCAATGATGACTGATGAGGAAGAAATCAAAGAAATAGAAATAGATGTAGAAGATATGTTCACAGAAATGTGGAACAGAATGCCCATGGAAGACTATGAAGATCCACCTAGAAACTGGATACCCGCTAATGAAAAGTATCAAATAGTTGATGAACACACTAGAGGCAAACCTGGCTGGTTAAGAAGCTAAATCCACTATAAATATTGCTGTATGACAGAGATGCAGTCAGTTGAGCTATTTTTATTCGTAGCACGGTTTATATCACCGGACAGTGGCTTTAACCATGGCATTTTCCTCACAGAGCTATTTGGTTCCATGGAAAGCTGTATGGACTACTTGAACACATGGTCTTACGATCCTGCACGTATGCAGTTGGAATGCAATACACACACCATAAACACGCCAGTTAGATAACATAATAGTTAAACCTCTACATCAACTACCTAAATATTACATTGAGAGAGGGTAATCATCATGTTGTTTAAAATATTTTTCAAAGACGCATATAAATGGTACGAAGCAAAAACACTACAAGCATATGGCAGTGAAGAAGTCAAGCCACGAATAAAACGTAAGAAGTTTTCAACATTGAAAAAGAAAGCACCCAGAGTTCCTGATCACACTTGCCCAATAATTGACAATGTCCTAGACACATTGAGCTCAAGCCCAAACATCAAAGCAGGCGAATATCGTAAAGTCAAATCCAAGCTAGAAAAACTAAGAACACAGAACGAACTATTGCGTGAAGGCGGTATGTATTGGTATGAGATAGCCAAAGGCGTACTCAAAGGCTAACACAACTGTAGGTAAAGGTAAGTAATATTATGCCAAAGCATAGATGTTCAAACAAGGATTGCAAATGTAGTACCTGTCATGGTACGATTGACATCCTGTCTGAGCAAAATACCATATTCCAGACTGTGATAGATTCATTGAACAATGAACTGAAGCTGTTGAGAAAAGACCTGCGTAAAGAGATACTGAAGAACCTCACAAAGAACAAATAAAGATCTTTTATTTGTTGTGTATCACCATCAACTCAAACCACCCTTCACCCAGCTTGTCCTCTATGAAAGCATTAAGATCTTTTTTGGGTATGCTCCAGGTCTCTGTGAGCGTCTGTCCGTTTGGACCCAGGGCCGTGACTGAGTAAGTTTGTATGTGTCTGCTCATATAAAGATCTTTTATTGGGTTGATGTGCTATTGGTCATTGCTGAAGTCGTAGTTTTCGTCTAGTTTGTATAGGGTCATCTCGCCCACTGTACGTCCTGCATAGAAGTCTTCGTCCTCCACACCCATGTCGCATTGATCACAATGGAAGCCCTCCACCCAGAAAGGTTCCTTCCACAGGGGATTCTGTGCAGTGATGTTCTTGTCCCCGTTGCGATTGATACAATGTGCATGGAGCCATATGGGCCTGCCAGTCAGTTTGTACCACATCCTACGTTGTTCCAGTGAGTAATCTCGCATAAAGATATTTAAAAGATCCTGCGAAAAGAAGTGGTTTAGAGCTTGATTTCCATCGGATAAGTTGCTATAATACACTATGACCCAAGTACGCATAACGGTAAAAGCACAGGGCAAACGACCCAGCACACGCCTCAAAAAGCATCGCAAAATCATAACTGCCACTGAACATCTGATACATTTTGAATACGATATAGACTGTAAAAGCGGCGAAGATACTAAGGCATTCGCCAAACAGATATTGGACTTGTTAGTGGATCAACACAACATAAGTGGCGATAGAATACAGCTAAAGAAAGCTACAAATAAATCACGTGAATACGAGATTGTACACAATGATATACAAGTGTAAAGAGGCCAACAGCTAGAACTAATAGTGCTATACGTACATACCAACGATATGTACCCATATGGAATTGCGTAAACAACTCATTGGTTATACACTTGTTTAGATACCAAAGTACTAGATCATCCCATAAGTTTTTAAGCATATAGCTATTTAAGGATAGTGATCATGCAAGGCAACAGCATAAAGATATTTTATTAGGTTGGTTAAAAATAGGGTGGTCAAAAGGTTAAGGTACGTCTCTCTTCACACAGAAAAAAGGTTCTTAAAAGTAATTCCCATATCATAAAACCAACGTTTTTTTGCACATCACCCATCGTTCGAACCATATGACCATACCTTGTCGATAGTGGTTCCCTTGTCTCAGCCCTTGTGCTAACGCTCTGCTCTAGCACGGCAGGCTATCTTGTTGTGTGGGAACCCAACTATGTGCCCACTCTGATCAATAGTGGTCGTACGGGAGCCGATCTACAAGTGACGACCATACTATGTGTGATAGTGTAGAGGGGTGTTATGCACGATCCACATAGCTCAGACTACATATAGCACCGGGGCAGATCACCTCACTACTACATATTGTGGTGCCATATTTGCAGAGGGCTCGCTATTGGCTTTTAAAAAGTGGTTGACAGATCTGGATAATGTGTTAATATAGTATTAACAATAACAAAAACAGTCCATGGAGGGACAAACAATATGGCAACAAAAGACACAAAATACGGTTTTTATGCAAATGTAACGTTACCGAATGGTAAAGTTAGACACCTATTCACTAACGACACAGTGGCTAGAACTAAGGTATTACTTAAGGCTGGTATAGACATGAGTGCAGTCAAATGGATTGCAATCGAGACGCCGGCTACCAAAGCAGAGATAATGGCTAACAAGCCCTCTGAGACAGTTAGCACAGCTCAAGCTGTAGCCTAACACAGCAGTTTAGTGGGGCCCCGATCTTCAGTATACACGTGCTCAAGTGGGGCCCAACCCTTACAGACCTCTCATTACGGCTAATACGGATAGTTTGAGCTAGGGAGCTCGCTATTGGGGTCTGTGGTTTTAGATCTTTTTAATCGGAATAGTTCGGTAGTGGACCGTTGTATGGTTCACCTTTTATCTTTTTATTATCAATTGCGGTACGTTTGCCTTTTATGGTGTGCTCTTTGTCTGAATCTCTGGCACGCAATCCCTGTGAACGGCATGAGGCCACCCATGATGCCGGAAGCTGGCTGTCGGGTTTGCTACCCCTACACACTCTGGCAGGAGCTTTACCTATGTTCTCAATGATGTCTAATATACGCATGAAAGTATTTATCAGCACAGCGTACAACCCCTCACTACAGCGTACAGCCAGTCCAGCAGTAAAAGAGCTCGCTATTGGGTGGGTGGGATATACAGATCATCCGGTGGTTCATTGATCCGATCAGCCCTTGTGCCATGGTCCAGGCCTCGATACTACATATAGTCTTTGCTGTGCGTCAGTGTAACACAGTTGCTTTTTTAGGAAGTGCTGGTACAGTATATTAACAACAAAAGGAGCAGTTATGTTAATGTATACGAAACAATTTAGTAGTGCAGTTAGACAAGTTATAAAGAAACACAAGGCAAGGATACACACTAGGTACACATTTGGTACGAGTGGTAGCAGTAGTATGTTTACAAGCTACGGCAAAAGGAAGATTAGTTTTAATTGCTTAGGAACTAAGAAACAATTTAACTTGATAAGGAAGGATTTGGTTAAGCTGTTTGCAGGCACGTGGCAACAGAACTACATGAAGTACAAATGGAACACGGACAGTTGGGACAACAGTAGGGTATTTAGGATAGAAGGGACTTGCTTGTTTAAGGACAAAACGGAAAAAGAG
>Ga0208405_1000067_pt1 | contig 17310 bp, 17 predicted proteins | sample ETNtaG_32_FD_185766 | JGI IMG/M metagenome (GOLD analysis project Ga0208405, IMG submission 185766) | Marine microbial and viral communities from oxygen minimum zone, Eastern Pacific Ocean - ETNP201302PF84A (SPAdes) (version 2) | ecosystem: Environmental > Aquatic > Marine > Oceanic ... | reverse complement strand
CTGCACTCCTGCTACAACCTCAGAGATAACCGAAGTAAGAAGTCCACTTGTAAGAAGAGCATCCTTTACACACTCCTCTACGATAGGCTTAATAAGTTGTTTTAATTCTGATTTCTTCATCTTAATCCCTTACAATATCATTTAAAATTCTGTTAATTCTGTCTGCTTTCGTATAAACACTTTTTACAACGTCGTTACTTTCTTTTAAATTCATAAATGCTCCAATAGTAGAAGGATCAGATACAAAGTCGAAACAAATTAAATTAAAATCATCTTCGACAATAGTGTTCCCCATTCGGTCTTCGTGAACAGATCCCATGCCTCTTGAAGAGATACCAAGTTTTACACCAGAATGAACAAGTGACTGTAGAATTTGACCTGATGGAGTATTAAGAATTTTACATTTACCCATCACATTATCGCCTTCCCACCAGACTGAAGTCATAAGATGAGAAACATTTTTTAAATTTACAACAGAATCTTCTGGGTGATCAAGTTCGCCAAGTGCTCTGTTTTCTTTAATAACTTTTTGATAATTCTCGATTTCTCTTTCTAGAACTGTTCTAGGGTAAACTCTGCCATTTTGATTTTTAGCTTTTGCACGCTGGATCACTCCAGTAAGATACATTGCTTTACCTTCTGCAACTTCGCTTTTTTCACTCTCGGTTAAGAAATCCTGGCACAAGCCACCTTCACAAAGTTCGTAATACTCTCTCAACAGATATTTGTTACTCATTTAAACTCTCCAATAAATTCTACAAAATAAAAAGCGGGCGTTACCCGCACGAGCTAACATCCATTCTTACAAAGACGAACAGGCTGAATCATCCATTTCTTCGCAAACATAAAGATACCTCACTTTCAGTTTCACCCTATTTGAATGCCATCATCGTCAAATGTAATTGACAGGACGTAAGAAGTACCTGAACTAACGCATCCGAGTAAGAAAGCCGTAATAGGGCTATAGTCAAAACTAAATAGTTGGGTGTATGGGTTTATACTCCATAAAAGCAAACCAACCCAAAAGCCCATACACATAGGGCATTTGAAAAGTTCTCCAAGTTTTCCCTTGGTAGGTCTGATTGAATTAAATATCGAACCATAAACTAATATCTGGGTGAGTCCGTATGCGGAAAGAATAAAATATATTAGGTCCACGAAGTTTACCTTTCTCAATAAACCCTGTAGTAAGATTGCATGGCGGGAAATTTAGATACTGTGCCTTTTTCTTTTTCTTGAGGAACTTCACCTAATTCTGTAGAATCATTCTTAGAAGGGTTTAGTTCTGCCTGCGTAATTGCATCTTCGAGAGCATCTTCAAAGGCATAGTAAGGCTTTTCTTCCTCAATAAACTTTCCAATTGTATAGATTGTAACCTCAGTGGCGTCTGCACCAATTTTTGATTCAGGATAAGTTCCTTGCATCGAGCCATAAACATTTCCTCCCTGTACTGTTTCTGGAAGGATTACTCCCTTTTTCTGCAAAAAACTAAACAACCTATCTTGCGCTGCGTATACGTCGTCAGACATCTCACTCTTAGCAAATGCAAGAATCTGCTTTTTCTCTGGTTGTACTACAATATCCATATCATAATGATCATAAATTGCGAAATCGCCACCCAATGTCTTCCTAAGAATCATTTTCATTTTTGGATTATAAACAAAATTCTTTTCTGGCTCACCTACTTGTACTTTGATTTCTTCATTCATGAGAATTTACCTCTCTGACAAGATCTTGTACCTGCATGATTTTTTTAATAGTACGTTCATCTAAAGGAGTGCTCTTAAGTGATTCCAAAAAGTCAAGAACTTTGTTTGCTTTTTCGATCATTAAATCATCTGAATTTATTTCTTCCAATTCTAGTGACTGCTTTACCTCGTTCCTCAATCTTTCTATCTCTTCATTTAAGTAAGTTTTCAAAGAAGTGCCATTATCTGAAACAGAAAAAATATAGCGAGATACAACTTTCTGCTGCTCTTCATGAAGTTTGCCAGCGTAAGTTTTATTGAACTTGTTTGTAAAAGTCTTATAAGCAATTGAATCAATGTGCTCCATAATTTCTTTTTCTGTCTTCGCTTCTGCCCTCGTTATCTCTTCAATGATCTTGTCTTCAAGAAGAATTTTTTCTTCAGTAGATGCGTTTTCAGAGAAAAGTTGACCGATGGTAGCCATAGTTTTATAATTTGGAACAAAATTGGAGTACACAGTCTGTCCCAACTCTATATTAATTTTTTTAATCAGTTTAGATTGCTCTGCAAAAATCCTCTGTGTGTTCAGTCGTTCTCGATCTCGACGAACCTCAGTTAAGACTCTTTTTGCAAATGTTTCTTCTGCCTCTTTCAAATTCATTAAAGTTTTGTAAGTTTGCAGATCTTTGTAAAGAATACCCCTCTTTTGAAAATGTCTTTTAATGATTCTTGCAATTTTGCCTTGACGCTCTTCATTATTGCTGACTACAGACTTTGCCATCTCTTTGATAAGCGCTTCAAATAAAAATGCCGTATTTCTTTTCTTATTGTGCTTAAACTTCATTACTTGTTTTCCTTTAATTGCTTATTATTCTTCTTTGCAAGGTTTTTTACAAGAGACTTGACCTCCCAGTCTGTCAACTCTTGGTTTACCTCAAGAAGCAATTTTTCCTCTTTGTCTATGTAAGTAGTTTCATCACTTTCGTAAATGCCACGAGAAAGTGTCTTCAAGTCGGATAATCCTGGCATTGTATTCCTTGGGGTGAATGAAGCAGTCTCGTCAGACCATTTAGATTTTGTGGAACGCTTCTTTGCACCTTGTGGTCGAGAGTCTACTTTTTCAGGATGATATACTTTACCCTTTGCGCCTGGGGTTAAATAACCATCTCTCTTACCTGGGGCTGCGAGCAATGCTGAGTCTGGCTCATCGCCACCCTCGTCGCCACCTAAGTCATCGCCTCCTAAATCATCGCCGCCCAGGTCGTCGTCGCCAAAGTCGCCTCCACCTGCGCCGCCGTCGCCAGATTCTGGTGCCTCGCCTGCTGCCTCGATTGCCGCAGTTAATTTAGAGTCGTGAAACATTTCTCGCTCGATGCGAACGACTTCCTCTTCTGTAAGTCTAAAGATATTTCTATAAACCCAAGCCTTTGAGAAGTAGCCTTCAGTTGCTGAATCTGCAATTTCAAATTTAGCCCGCATATGTTCTAATTCTTGCATAGAAGCAATTTGAGAAGGATTATTCAACTTCAAAGAAAATTTTGTTAAATCTTCACCTCTATAGCCAAGAGTATAAAGATGAATGATGCCAACCTTTTCTAATTCTGCAACAACTGAACGCTGAAGTCTCTGAATAGTTCTTGCAAAACGAATATCCTTTTGTGCAAGAGTTGCCTTGTCCTCGTCTGCGCCTTCGCCTCGTGAAAGATAAGACTGTGGAACTTTAAGTGCTGAGAACAATTTATCTCTCAAATATTTTACATCGTCGATGTCGCCTGTAAACGAACCTCCAGGGAGAGATTCTATTCTTGTATTCTCGCCGCCACGGACAGGAACGAAATAATCTTCATCAATAGAGAGTGGGTTATATCTTAAATCAACTCTGCCTGTATTTGCATCAACAACTTGATTTTTCTTCATAGTTGTAACAACTTTGTGCATATACTGTTCTACATCCTGTGGAGCGATATTACCTACATCAACATAAAATACTCTTCGCTCTGGCGAGCGAGTAATTCTATAGGACATCATAGCATCTTCCAATAGGTGAAGTTGCCGCCAGATGCGACGAGCAGGCTCCAAGATAGAAGTCCCGTAAGGAGCATACTTGTCATTTCCGAGAATGCGAAAGTGAGCAACCTGCCAATTCTCAAAAGTAAGTCCAGCAGAATTCCACTGATATTGAATATAACTAGGATTTGTGGGATCTTCTCCCTCCATCCTCTCGACCTCCGATGGGGGGAGAGGAATAAATGACTTCACACCAATCTTATCATCAAGATCTACATAGAGAAAATAATCTCCATATTTACACATTGTGCGGCACCAACCATATAAATTAAACTCAACATTTAATACATTAAAATAAAGAGACTCAAGAGTAGATTTAATTTCTTGATTTGGACACTCAATGTTCAACATCTTATTGAGATCGTTGTGATAAGTCATCTCGTCGGCATAAATGTCTAAAGATGAGGCAATGATGGGCTCAAACTCCATTTGATCAAAATCTACATATCTTTCATTACGAATGCGATTAGACATAGCGTCGTTATGAATATGTTCAAATGGATTATATTGACTTTTCTGAAACTGTTTTCCCGAAGCGGAAGTAAAGCGAGTCGCATAATTGTCCAATGCTTGGCGCTTAAACTTTCTTCTATTTTGCTGTCTTCTGTTTACGATTGGACCAGAAAAGAGTCTGGTGAGTCTTTTAAAAAGAACAGAATCTTCGTTCTTTATGTTTTGATTGTCTGCCATCTATTTTACCCCTTAAAAAGACCAGGGAAGTTGGTCATTATTTCTTTCATCTGTCGAACGCCGTCAGGCTTACCATAGTTTACCATACCAGGGACCGCTGTGTTAAGTTGAGTTCTAGAAGTAGTCATTGCATTTAATAATGCCTTCTTATACTCTGTATCTCTCTGGTTTGAAACCAAAGCAGTGTCCCTCACCCAACAAGCAATCGCCATTGACATCACAAGATCATCATTATAACCTCGCATTGCTTCAGGCTTTCCGTTATTCCACACAAAAGTCTTTAATTCATTGTAAAGACGATTTGATGTGATAGTAATTAGGTCATTTCTTATAAATTCTTCTAACTTAGCGATAATAAGAGGTCTTGTTTTCATTGATGTAGTAAACCCAAGAACTGACCTACTGTTAGAACGTGCTGCTGAAGAGTCCACATATTCGTGTGTTGATTTGACTGAATAGTAAAGATTTGGATAGCCTGCTTCTTCCAATTTAGTCAAAACTGCATATCCAACATTATTATTTTCTACTACGAGCAGACAACCACCATAAGTCTTTCCTGCATCTGCAAGAAACATAGCATAAGTATCTAAATCTACTTTACCTTGATATTCCGCTGCTTGAGTCATCTGAGTTACATTTATAACCTGAAATGCTGAGTAGTCCTTACCATCTCCTCGTGCAACGTCTGCTACGAGTAGGTAAGATTGCGTTGGGTCGAAGTCTTCCCAGATATAATAATTTCTGTCAAACCCTGCCTTGTGGTTTGGGTCACATATATGTTTGGAAATCTTTTCTATGTCCTCGGTATGAATGACGGTTTCGCCAGACATATTGAAGTTACATTCCAACTCTTGTGCAATTTGTCTTCGAGACATATTCCTAGTCTCTTTATCAAACCAAGCATCATCTCTATCTGGATGTACGTTCCAAGGAAGACACGTTGGTTTGAAGTCGTTGTTTTCCTCCTCCGCATCAGTATAAGTCTGGTGAAACCAATTGCCAACACCGTTTGGAGTTGAAAGAGCAATACAGCGACCACCAGTAGATAGTGTAGGATAAAGACCAGTCCACAACTCGTCAAGACCTTCAACGTGCGCTGCCTCGTCAATAACCAAAAGGGATAATGCTTCTGAACGACCAGCGTCTGATGAAGTGGAGGTTGCTTTGATTTGTGAACCGTTAGATAACTCAAATGAAGTTCTATTGTCAACCGAGATGCTTGCAATTCGCATCCAGTCTGGAACATTCCTCATTATGTTCTTTACCTTCTTCACCAAGTTTGCTGCTGTGCCAAACTTAGTTGCCATAACAAGAACATTTTTATCTTTGTGAAAAAGCATCATCCAAACAACATAACCTGCTGTTACAGTTGAGATACCCAACTGACGTGCTTTTAGAATAACATTGAAGCGATGGTCGTTGAAATCTCGTAGCAAGTCATCTTGAAAATCATAAGTCCTAAACGGAATAGACCCATGCATTGGATGTGAAATCTTAGCATAATTATTTAGGAAATAGATAGGGTCTTTGCCGCATTGAACGATTTCGGATAAAATCTTTTTCTTGGTGAGTTGGTAGGTCATCTAAGACTCTGCTTTCTTTATGATGGTTCGCCTACGAAACCTGCGTCGATGTTATCAACGATTTTAAGTAGCATTGCCTTTAATGCCTCGTTAGAAACACCATTGTCATAAAGTTCATTAAGAATGCTTTCAATTTGCGCTTCGGCAGATTCCTGAATGTTTTCGTTCTGATGAAGTCGAACTTCTTCTTGAATGATTTCTTTTAGTCTTGCTTTTGAAATCTTCATTATTCGCCCTTCCTTTTGTCGTTAGGTGCTTTACCCTTTCTGCCGAGTTCCAACCATTTCTTGATTGCGTCGTCAACATTGTCAACGGAAGGTTCGCCGCAAGGAACAACTGCTTCACCGAAACCGCCAATCTTGTAAGGCTTGGTTGCCTGAACCCAACAACGATGAGCGCCGACAGTTTGAACGATTGCATCTACGTCAGCATCGGAAGAAAGTGTAAGCGCTGAACCTGTAACCTTCTTATATTCTTTTTTAAGGAATGAAGAGATATCAGCCATCATCTGTTCCAACTCACTTTCAAAACCTTTGTCTTTTGCTTCTTTCATTGTAACTTCGCCGTGATACTTAATCATAAGTTTATCACCAGACATTTGAACCTTGAAGCCATCCATTACTCGCTTATCAGTAATATCAACTTCTTCTTCTCGCTTCAAACCAATCTTAATTGGTTCGCCGTTTTCGTCTACTGCTCCGTCGTAAGCGTTTGCCATTACTTGTGAAATGCCTCTTACGATTTCTAAAACATCAGCCATCTTTGTTCTCCTTGTTTGGTCGCCAGCCAGTTTTCCACCTGTCCTCACGATCCTCAACATAATCTATATAACATTTGAAACAGCACTCGAACTTGCTCATATACAAATCATCCTGTTTATCGAATGAATAAGTGGAACAAACGGGACAAGTCCTATTACTCTCTTTCCTAAGTAGTTTCTTTGTAACAAAAACACCTTCTGCTACTTCTACTTTGTCTAACTTGTCTTCTGCCTCTCTTTGCTTTAAAGCCGCTAATCTAAGTTTTTCTAAGTGCTCTTCTTCTTGCTCGTCAGTCCAACCCTGAGCAGGAGACTTGATAGCCTCTTCTCCGTACTTCTCTTTTATCTGCTTTTCTATCTTAGCAATTAAATTCCAGTTTTTCTTTTCCGTCATTTGTTCACCGCATAGGTTATTCCAATAGTTGTGGCAACGCCAAGGGCAAAGGAAGCAATAGCAACGACTGGTGTAAACCAAGAAGTGTTATGTTCTTCTATCACTTGCTCTAACTTGTTTATTCTTCTATTTTTGACTTCAACGAACTGCTTTAAGCCCTCGACCTCTGCATTGAGAATTTTAATATCTTTCTGAAATAAAAGTTCTAATTCTCCTTTTTCCAACTCACACTTATTGGCGCATAATTCGACTTCTAAGCGCAAGTCTGCTTCAATCTTAGAAAGTGCGCCTTGAGTCATCAAAATGCCCGTGAAGGGGGCTTTCTGCCCCTTCTTGATGCCTGTTATCTTTAGTTCCTGCCCTATACCATATAAAGGTAAAAAAGTCAAGCATAAACTTATAAAAATGTTTAGTAGTTTCATTTATACCCTTTCAAGGTTAAATCTTTTTGCGAAGTCGTCGGCAATCTCTTCGATTGGCTTTTCTTCATTCTTCTTTATAGTTTCCATAAGTTTGGCTCTATTCTCAAACTTAATTTCTTCTTCTTTTACTTTGTGCTTCTCTTGAAGAAGTTTTAAAGACTTTTTATAATCTTCAAGTATCTTCTTCTCTTTTGCTCGCTTCTCTTCAAGAACTTTTAACTGTGTTTCATAGTCGTCCTTTTGAGCCTTCATCATTTCTCTCAAACTCGTCTTTCCCTGGTTTCCAGCGAAATAACTAATGACAATCAAAAGGGCAGAAAAAGGAACGACCCAATTTGTCTTGAGCCATATCCAACACTTCTGCATTATCCTCTAAGTCCCTTTACTAAATCAACCGCTGCTTGCGAGCCGATGTAAACCATAGTAAGTGAGGTCCAGTCGGAAGAAGAAAGAACACCATAAAGTGCCAAGCCTGAAGCGGCAATCCAAGCCAAAAATTTACGAGAAATAAATCTCTCTACGTGTTTGTCAGCAAATGCTTTAATCTGTGTCATCATATTATCCTCCTTTCGGGCATTACCCTGTTAGAGTAAATAGTTCACTGATTTACAAAAGCGAACTTGCCTTTCTTCTCAATAGAGATTTGTAAGTCCACAGCATCCTTGAGAGAATCAAGGTGAGAGATAAGAATAACATTCTTAAAATGAGATTTTACTAAATCTAAAATTCTAATAAAGCCCTCCATGTTCTCCTCATCAAGCGCAGTTCCTGGCTCATCTAAAATAAAGATATCTCCAATAGGAAGAGAAGACACATTAATGAATGCAAGTCTTATTGCCATTGCTGCTATCGTCTTCTCGGCACCCGAGCCCATCTCCAAAGGACGAGGTTCAAAACTTGGATGTTTGATAAGAACTTTAAGTTGCTTCTCTTCGTTCTCCAAAAAAACTTCAAAACTTACAACGTTGGCAAGAATCTTAGCAATCTCGTCATTGATGATAGGAAGTTCCTTCTTGATGATATCAAGAGACACCCCGTTAGAACCCATTGCTTTGCGATATAAGTCATAAGCAGAAAACTCTTTTCTTGCCAATTGTAATGCTGCATAATTTTCTGTCAAACTAGCAATAGTTCCCTCAATAATACCCTGACTCTTGCTAAGTTTTGAAGTCTTTTCCTTACAATCATCTAAATCTCTTTGCTTCCTGTTTTTTTTCATCATTAGTTCGTCCCTCTCTCTACTGAGAACTGTAAACTCTTTTAGAACCTTTTCGTTCTCTTCATAAAGACGAACATCTTCAAGCAGAGAATTTAGTGCGGTGCGAAGACGAACAAGGGTTGTTTTATTCTTGGCAACTTCGAGTTCCAAATTAGAAACTTCTTCTCTTTGGGCGTGCCTCTTTTTAATAACCTCTTCATACTGAGCCAAGTATTTGTCAACTGTATCTGGCTCCAATTCATTTATCTGTATAAGGCGAGCATTGATCAAATCTTTACATTCTGACACTTTTGTAATAATATCATCTTCCTGTTTTAGTTTCTCGTATGCAGAGCGAATAAATTTACAGTGCGAATATTCAGAACCACAGGGAACTTGCTTCAAAAGACTCTTCTTTTCAAATATGCTTCGACGTTCACGCTCGAAAGAAGTAAGGTTTCTTTCTGATTGTTTCAATTCTGCATCCAAATCCTCTATCTTCTGTTTCTTATTTTTCCAAGACTGAAAATCAAAAGTCTCAATAAAGTCGTCAATCTTTTTCAAGATTACATCATTATTTTTTATCTTTCCTTCTAACTCTTCATTAGCGTTATTTAAAATACTAATATCTTCTCTTTGTTTAGTAATGCTTTCCCTTACTTCGTCAACATCAATAACTTTTTGAATTGGAGTAGAGTCTAGGCGTGTCTCTATCTTCATCATACGCATCGTCATTTCATTGATTTCTTCCGTAAGTGCAGCACATAACTTTTGCTGATTAGCAACTTGCTCTTCGCAAATAAAAACTTTTGATTGAGCGCTTTTTATAATTTCTTCATAACCATCTTCCCCTGGGATATCCAAAAGGTGTTTAATCTTCCCATCCAAAATGGACGACTCATCTTTTGCAATTTTATATTTTGCATCAAAGAGTTCTAAATCAAGAAACTTTCCAAGAATTGCTTTTCTATCAGTCGAACCCTTAGAAATGAACGCAAGGGAATCTAATTGAGAAGACAAAGAAGTCATTAAAAAGTCATCAATAGAACTAAAGAACTTCCTAATATTTTCGTCTGTCTGTGAACGTGTTTCACCATTAAGAGGCTGGCTTTCTTCTGATGCTAAGTCATAAACGGAAAATTCTACATTTGTTTTTACCTCTTCTGTTTCTTCACCCTTCAGTCTCTTGATATATTTATCAGCAGTTCTCTCGATTGTATAATGTCGATTGTCCATCTCGATGACAACCCTGCCCCAAGCAGAAGGGCGATTTTGATTCACAATATCAATAGATTTTTTATTTCTCTTACTCGTAGTATTAAACAACACCCAAAGTAAACTATCAATGATTGAAGACTTTCCTGAAAAGTTTTTTCCAAAAATGCCAACGATACCACCAAGATTGTCAAAGTCAATCTTATTTCCTTCTCCGTAGTTGAAGAGATTATTCCACTCAAGAGTCTTGATATTCCAATTTACGTTTCGATATGAAGCTCGTTCTTGACTTTCTGCTTGAGCATTTATTCTTCTATTAATCTCCATCACCTCTTTGAGAATTTCTTTGTCCTCTTCGGTGTCGGAAAGATAATCTTGCAGATATCCCGTGATCAACTGCTCTTGAACAGCAATGTCTCTTAGGTTGTACTTTTCAAAGTCTTCGTCAAGATTTACCTTAGATCGAGAACCAGTGGCTCGATTTAGGAAAGTTACCGACTCTGGCTTGAACTTAGTCTTGGTAACGTCAATTGCCTTGCGAACCTTCTCGATAGGAAGCGGGTAATTAGTAACAATACGAAGGCGAGCGCCCACGGGCGGGTTTGCTGCTTTTGGCAAACGTCCAGTCTTTGTAAGTTCGATTGTAATAAAAGGACGTGGATTCTCTAAAACAAAGTGTCGAACATCAAAAGTGTCCTTATCTTTGATATCCCAGATAAGAAAACCTTTATCGTTTGTCTCTCCGAAGTTTTGCTGAACTGTCGAACCGCAATAACGAACTCTACCCTCTGTGTCAAGAATCTGATTTGTTTTATGAATATCTCCAAGGAAAGCAAAGTCGTGTCCTTTAAAAATAGAAACATCATCTTCACCATGATCCATCACCCAGCCGATGTCTGTCTCAACACCTGCAATTGCACCATGATAAAGAGCAATGTTGATAGATTTCTCATCAGATGGTTCGACCCAGTTATCCCTATCAAATACTGACAAGACATTAAACGTCAAGCCCTTTTGAGGTGAGAACTCACCAGAATTTTTAAGATAATGAATAGTTTCCTTATCGAGTGCCTTGACAACTGGCGTTAGTGCATCCTGACGGCTTGAATTTTTAAGATTCCCATCATGATTACCAGCAATAAGAACAAGTGGTGCGATATCTGATAAACTATCGAAAAAGTCTGCTGCCATCTCGAAGAACTCTGGTGATAGTTGAGTCTTAGTATGTGCGACATCCCCACAATGAACAATATAGTCTGGATTCTCTTCACGAAGAATGTTGTACATCTGCTCAAAGCATATACGATAGTCGTCGTGATATTTTAAATTACGGATATGCGTATCTGAAATATGTGCGAGTCTAAGACTCTTATTCTTATTTGGCATGTAGCTCTCTCCTAAATACTAAAAATAGCTCGCTCTAAAAACGAGTCATTAGTCATAAGTTCGGCATTCTGCTTTCTTATGTTAAATTGTTTTTTAGTCATCTCCCCTACATCTGCGTATGGAGTTATATCTATTTTATAGACTTCTATGTCTAATGTCAACATTTTTTTTATTAATCTCATTGCTTTGGCTTCAACATCTGGGTCTAATGCAATGTAGACTGGTGTGTCGTGTTCCACAACTTTCTTTAATAGTTTTGAATCTTCTCTTAAAGAAGAACCAAGTATAGGGACTGCATTACCTGCAACAATTGCATCAAACACACCCTCCACAATAATTAAGTCATCATCAAAGTCAACATAAAGTTCGTTGAATACAATGTCTCGACTTGCTGGTGGATTCTTATACTTCATCCAATCGTTGCCGTAAGTTCTGGCAATAAAGTAGTTTATATTTCCGTCCTCGTTAAAAGAAGGAATGATAACTCTTTCTTTATAATCACCTGACGAGCAGTATCCCATCTTCCACTTAAGAATATCTTGCTTGCTTACGCCTCGCTCATAAAGAAAACGAAAGATAGGCTTTGTTACAAGCGACAAGTTGGATGAACATAAAGTCTTGAAATTCTCTGGTAAATCAATAACCTGTTCTACCTTTATATCCACTTCCTGTTCTGTAGAAAATACATCTTCGAATGATGCAATCTCGACAGTATCATCAATCTTTGCCCACTCTTGCTGCTGCTTAAACGAACCAAAGCGACGTATCAAACGACGAACATTGTTTCCACGAAACTCGCAAACCCAGCACTTAAATTTGTTTTTGTCTAAGTTAACGGATAATTTCTTTTTATGGTGCTTGCACTTTGGGCAGAAGAATAAAACCTCATCACCAGAGTGATAGCAACTTCCCATTACTTTTTTTAGAATACTTATTTTAGATGACAACTATAAAACCTCATTATTATTTTCTTATAAGATAACAAAAATAAAATGATAAGTCAAGTGGTTTTTTTCATAAATCCTGCTCGGGCAATGACCCAACTATCTGCCCTGTCAAAAGAGTCAGGCTTGGGATTACCTTGTTTTGTATATTCTATCACGAAGGTAGGCTCATTGTTAAGAACGAAGTCTAAAACAACTGGTTTTGCTTTTTGTCCTTTGGGAACCTTTATGCCACACAATTTTCTCGCAGAGGTTGCTGCAAGGTATTCTGGCTCAATATTCCAAATAGAATAACACATCCAACTCACAACTCCATTGAAACGAGAAAGGGTTGAAAGTGTCTTTGCTGACGAGAAGCCTGAGCGAAAAGATTGTAGAGACTGCTCAATATATACTTCTTTTACTTTATGCTCTTTTGATAGGTTTGTCAAGAATGATTTTACTTTTTCTGCTTTCTCGAAAAAGTTCTTGTATTTTCGTGTGTCGATTGATTCCATCACAACAACGTTTCCGCTGGTGTCTATTAAAGTTGCGCCTGTAATGGAAGTTGAAATATCTAATCCTAAAATCAATTATTTGCCTTTCTAGAAATCTAATTTTAATTTAAATGTATATTGTCTACTCTCTGTTTTCTTAACTGGTGTGGCAAGTTTGGCAATGCCGATAAGATTCTTGTTCTCGTCGTAAATACCAATCTTGGAAATATAAGTTGTCTTTTCAAATGAACCAGAAGTGTTTGGATAAGGAGATTGTGCTATATTTGCAATGTGTAGTTGTTCATCTTCAACAAACTTATTGGGCGAAAGTGGTGCCTCTTCTTCTCCATCATTCCTGTCTACAAAATCAATAAAAGTTGGATTGTTTGAATAATTTAGATCACCCTGCTTTGCATGAGCGAGCATTGTCATGGTTGGAATGTAATTTGTTCCAAGGAAACTAATATCCCATGAAGAGGACATTGCAAAATCTGGCTTACCATCATTGTCTATATCTTCTTGCTGATCTATATCTGACGTATCTTTTTGACCCCAATAAATCCATTTTGGAGAATCTTCACCATCATTTATAATATATTCTTCCTGATGGGCTGCTGCGCTTAAATCCCAAGAACCAGTGAGAGCAACAAATCCTTCGTTATAAAGCACAACGCCCGCAACTCTGCCGTTACCTTCTCCCTCACCCGCAATTGCTTCGTTTGAGGAAACAATTATACCATCAATAGTAACTGGTTGTGGTGGACCATCGGGTATTGGCTCGACTTCTACATCACCTACGGAGAGTAGTGGTGGAAATGTCACAGGCTGGAACATCAATTCTAAATCAGTTACATTTCCAATAAAAGTAACCTTATTTCCACTTCTCGAAGCTGTAATCTGAAAATCTCGGTCTGGGAAAGCCGAAGATCGGTTTTCAACTACGTTGACAATTCCATTCAAAATTGAATTCCGAGTTGAATTAAGATTATTGAAGCTAACAAACGCCAGAACAGTTGCCTCGGTTGGATCAGGTTCAGGAGTTTCTTCTTCACCTGGGGATTCTTCTTCACCTGGGGATTCTTCTTGTGGTGGTAGGATGATACCTCCACCTGAAAGCTGCGGCAGCTGTAAGATGAATGTTATTTTCAAAGTTTCTCCGTTAACATCCTCCAAGATAATAAACTTTTCGTCTAAATCTAGAATATTATCTTCTGCCTGGGAATCCAGTGCGGAATCTAGAATCTCAAAAGAAGATTCTGCTGGGACTGATACCGATTTAACGTAAGTTTGAATTAATTCACCATTCCTTGCCTTGTCTTCGACGGTAGCCGTTAATTCACCATTTATATAAAAATTTAATTTAACACTGCCTTTCTTAATAGAAGATCCATAAAAGATTGATGGAATAGAAATAAGTTTAATGTCTTGCGTTGCTTTATTCCAGTCAGAGGTCTGATAAGCGTAGTGATTACTCAAGGTTCTATAATAATTAAATGTATTTTCCAGGGAGCGAATTCTTTTTCTTTCTTCGTCATCATACAGATCTGTAGATATAGATGCTGCAAGAGGATACGAACCTGTAATTTCTGTACCATAATTAAAGCCTTGAAATGCTTGTGTAGATACTGTGGAGAAACTCTCTAAAGTTCCTTGCTTTGTTATATAAGGATAAATTAAGCCAGAATCTCCAACACCTTCGGTCCTATTAATATTCATTTCATAAAGACTAAGATGACCTTGTGGAGCATGAAGAATTGTTTCAAGTTCAGAACGTATCGGAACTACATCATTATTATAAAAAGTTCGATTATTGTTTATAAGAAAATAAGAACGAGGATGTGTTTTTATTCTGTTTGTGAAAATGTCACTTTGCTCAAACTTGTAATAAGACACTTTTAGTCCTCCTAACTTTTAGTAGTCAAGACGGACTCTAAGAGTAATATCATTCGTTGGGTCTTTGCGAAGTGGCTCTGATAGTTTTGCAACTGCAAGCATTTCGTTATCTGCGGAATAAAGTCCCACTGTTGTGATATAAGAAACAGGAGCATCTGTTGTTTTATTCTTTACTTTAATCTTGCTGTTTTCCAAGTAAGTTGGGTTTGAACTATAATTAAAATCATTATGCCCAACTCTACAGAAATAAATGGTTGAGTTTAGTTCTGTTGTGTTTGAGAACTGGATGTTTTTGATTCTCGCCCTCAATCCGTTTAGGATTTCATCATTTGAGACATTATCACCGTTAAGAGAAGTAACCAAGCCAGTTCCGTCAGATAACCATTTCACGCCATTTGTCAGGAACCCTGGGTCGTGTCCGAGTTCGTCTTCACCAGTATCATTACCTTCTTCCTCGGAACCCAAGGCATCGGGATTATAATTAGCGCCAGAGTTTCCAAGTGCCCAAATCAAAGGGTTTAAGACTACAATCCCTGCTTGATAAAAAATTAATCCACAATTATTGTTTGCTCCTCCAACAAAGTTTGGCTGTACGTTGCCGTTCGTGCCGTTGGTAAGTTTTAAAATTCCATATTCGCCAGCAGGTGAATTAACTCTATAATCTGATTCTGCGCCGTCGTCTGAGATAATACAAGTGTTATCAAATCTGACTGCCCCTATCTCTTCGGTTGTCCCAACTTCCATTGAAAACGTTCCTTTTTTAATTTCATCTTTACCAAGAAGTCTTGCAAAGTTAATGAAAAAGGCATTATCATGGGTTGCGCCACCTGTTAAATCGCCATCTGTATCAAATTTTCTAATATTACCACTAACATCGTGCCCAACAAGAACCTGTCCCATTTGATTATAAATATTTAATCTTTTACTTTTGGAAGGATTCGTATCAGCTACATTAGAAACCTGTTCATTCGCATTCTCTGTTCTTTGTATCGTTGCTGATGTGCCATAAGCAAGATCAAAGATGTGATTTGCAGAAGAAGATGCATAAGGATAATCATAAACAGACTGAAACATTCCGTGTCCGTAAGTTTTAATATTCTTCTCTTCACCGCTTTGGGCGTCTGTGTAAGTTGCTCCATTAACAATAGAACCTGTAATTGGAATTGCCTCGTGGAGAAGCGTTCTTGTGTTTGCGATATCGTCGCTTACGAATGTTTTAAATGTTGAAGCCATCTTGTGTTATCCTCTTGTTATTTTTTCTTCATCACTCTCACAGGAATATCAATACTGCTTCCTGTTGTAGCACCAGTGATTCTAATATTAGTATCAATATAATAAAACTCTACCGAGTCAATTTTCATCAAACTCCCATCGCCGCCGCCGAGTTCTTCAAACAACGAGTTGCTTGTTTCGATTTCTTCTGTTCTATACAAATTGAACATAACTTCAGAACCCTGTGGACCAGCAACGATGTCTGGCTGAGTACTTGGAGGATCAAGTGTATGAACATACTCCGAATCTTGTGTTGAGAAATAGTAGGAAGCAATCTGATCGTCGTCAATATATGAAACAGTCGCCATGTTATCACTGTTGTCACTTTTAACTACTCTTGCCAATCTATTGTCTACTTGTACAATGTACTGTGTTTCTCTCAAGTCACTGCTAATTGTCCTTGTGTAAGAAATTTCAGTTGTGTCCAAGCCCTGAACTGCTTTCAAAAATGCTTTACTAGAATCAAGTACACCAGTGATCGAAAAGCCCTTTAGCGTATTAAGGGTGCTATCGTCTGATGGAAGAAGGTAAACTCCAGTGCCAGGAGTCCCAGAGGTTGAAGCGATTGTGTTAGAAGCTATATCTGAGCCTGAAAAAACCGCTGCTTCGTTACCGCCTGATTGGTCGTCTAATTTAACAACTGGAAGGTACAGCAAGTTTGTCTGAGGCATGGAAATAAGTTTGTGCTTTAACAACGAAGTGTTGTTTGTAAATGCTTCCAAAACTGGTGTTTGCATAATGTCTAAATCGTAGTATGCAGAGCCTCTTGAGTCGTTCTTGTTAAAAAGACCGTAATTAATTTCATCATCGCCAAGAGCAAACTTTACAATCTTAAAAGTTCCGTCTCCCTTCGCCAATCTCATTCTGCCCGTGTCAGTTAAAACTGCGTCAAGAATGATATCACCTGAATTATCTAAAAATGCCATTTTGTTCTATCCTCCGCATTATAATTAGTTTATTAAATAAATAATGCCTGAAACGTAAAAATTATAAGTCTTCAATTCTTACGGGTGTTTTTGTTCTCATAATAAAGTTATAATCAATCTTTCTTCCTGTCGATTTTGATGTCACTCTAATCTTAAATTTCTTATTCCATACTGGGTCATCTGTAATTCCAAGATAAACGTGTTCTCCCAACTCTGGACCTTCCACGTCGCTATTGTTGAGACCCATAGATTCAGTATCAGCCATTAGATTTGGAATGCTTGCCTTAACTCTAATAAATCTCTTTACGCCAACGGAAGTTTGCTTCGTGTCAGGTTCTTTAAATTCATAATCTTTAATTATTGGATAAATTGAACCAGAGTCTGCTTTTATTTCTA
>Ga0208405_1000066_pt1 | contig 17771 bp, 25 predicted proteins | sample ETNtaG_32_FD_185766 | JGI IMG/M metagenome (GOLD analysis project Ga0208405, IMG submission 185766) | Marine microbial and viral communities from oxygen minimum zone, Eastern Pacific Ocean - ETNP201302PF84A (SPAdes) (version 2) | ecosystem: Environmental > Aquatic > Marine > Oceanic ... | reverse complement strand
GTTGTATCAGTAGTCTCTGTTTTGTAAGATGCTTCAGCACCTGACATATATTCATTCCAATTTGCTTTTGATAATCCTGTAAACCTAGTTATGTTACCATCTGCAAGTATCTTGAATGAACCAGCAAGTTTGTGTGTTACACCATCTGGTGCAAACTTATGCACAACACCTGTTGCTTTGCCGTCTGAATTCTCTCTGCCCATAATGAACATATAGTTTCCAGAACGACCTTTCCACTTGTTATCAGTTGAAGTATCAGACTGACATCTTGATTTGATTTGGTCTAGTACCAACTGTGCTTTTTCTGAACATTTATACATAAAAGTTCCTCCTTAATTACCACTATTATAGCACAGGCTGGAAATAAGTCAACCTGGTAATTACCGTTGGTTTTATTGAAGTTTTTTGTATTGTCTACAAAGGTGGACATAAACTTTTGTCCAATAATCTTTGAACCACGGGTCTTGTGCATTGTCCATCATTGTCTTTGCATTGTGCAACAATCTGTCTTTGCTTGGTTCAAATAGTTTTGCTAGTTTATTCATTTAATTCTTTTTGATCTTGTGTGCAGATATTCTGCCACTCTATAAATTCTATGTAAATTTGTAACTTGATTCTTCCAGTGCTTGTCCATTAGTGGTTGGGCAATACGTCTTACCGCTTTGCTTCTTTTTGATTCTTTAACACCTTGTTCGAATACTGCACCACCCGATGTCTTCGCTTCTAATTCAAACTGATCTATTACTTTTTTCCTAATCATTTTAAGTTTGCTAGTATGTTGGCTTCTTTTTGTGCGGCCAATCTTTTTTCTTCTTCTATATCTTCTTTAGATTTCACTGGATCTGGTTCTATGTTTTTAGGTGGATCTATTGGTATGCCACCATTATCAAACCATCTACCGTCTGCAGTCACCGTGCATTGAGACCTAAAGTTTTTTCCATCCACACCTTTTAATAATCTATATTTGTGATATATTTTACCCTTATATTCTGTACCATCTTTTTGAGTTATACGTTGTCCATACATACCGCCATACACTCTATCATATGGTGTCCAATAATCCACCGAACCATCGTCCTCTACAACTTTTGTCCACGGACCTTTGTGGTATATTGCTGGCCATTTGTGTATATCTTCGTCTTCCAGTTGTGATTTCCACAAACGATTTGTGTCTGGTATAGTAGGTTTCGTTTCAACCTTGTTAGGTTTTGCTACAATTTTATTTAGATTGTCCAGTAATTCTTGTGATTTTTTGCTCATAAATTAAAAGTTCGGCCTAACATTGGGACAGATCTACGCAGTCTCGCGGTTTAGCCTTGCATAAGCCTCCGCTTCTAAATGCATAAACCCTAAAGGGGGTGTGGTTATGATTGACAAATGAGTGTCTACGCATCTGCAATCCCAATGCTCGCCTTTGCATAATACCATTATATATTAATTTGGAAAGAAAGTCAACCAGGCTATTTTATATTGAAATCTGGAAAGATTTTACGGAGTCTTTCTTCGTCTGCGATTTGTTTTTTAGTTTTTTTATTTTTAGTCGCTACCATATATGCTATAAAAAATCCTATAATGGTAATACTGCATCCTAAGAATCCCATTAATAATCCATCGGTTAGTGTCATTTTCTTTTTTCCATTAGTATTTGTTTTGGTGTTTTAGATCCAGGTTGCAATTTTACCAATCTACAACTGAATAATTTCTTTTTGCCTTTGCTGGTTTGAATTACTGGTTGTCCGTGCTCATCAATAGTGATTGATTTTATTTTAGTTTGAACATTACGAAACCTTCCAACTTCAACAAGGTCGCCTACTTTAATATGTAATTTATATTCCTTCATTGTATCCTAACATTTTAAAATGATCTTGTATGGTATGTCTATCTAAATCTATTATATTACCACGAACATCTTTGATTACTTTACTATATCCTGCTAATTTGTATCTACGAAATGGATGTTGCCAATCACCTGCTTGTTGCCAATCACCTTCGAGTGTGTGTTTATCTGCATCATCAATCAAACAAAGTGGCATTTGTAATACAAGTTCTGCTGGAATTTTATCGTGTAGGTATGCAGTCACTATCTTGTTTTGTGGTATCACGTGTTCTAGGTGTTGTTTGCCTTCTATGTTTTGTGCTTTGTAATGATAACCCATAGGTGCCAATTGCTTTTGCATAGATCTAATGTATAGTACCAAAGAAGTTTTTATATGTTTCTTGGTTGCCTGGCTCCATTTGTCAGCAAACAAATCTTGCTTCATATGATCTATGTAATCAGCAAGTTCTTTTAATCCAGGTTTGTCCTTTGATTTAAAATTAATCTCTGCTAGATTAGTAAGGTTTTGGAAGTCTATCATTAAATTCTTCTTCTGTTATCATTTCTAGTTCCACTGCGTCGGCACCATCTTTGTAGTGTTGCTCAACTTCTGCAATTACATCTTTCCAAGGAAGTCCATAACCATATTCCTCAGTTTTGTTTTTCTTTGTAACAAAACATTTATAGTAACAAAGTTTATTTGACATACTTGTTAAAGGCAGTTTGAGCCTCTGATTCATTTGCTATGTCACCTTCTTCTAGTTTAAGTGTGACATTGGGCATATAACTTGGTTCAAATGTGCCATCTTCTAACAGATATACTTCTCTCAACATATGAGCCATTGCCACAGGTGCGTCCCAACCAACACCATTTGCGTGTTGCCATTGCTTTTTAGTTGCCGAATGTACTAACACACCGCTTGGACAAACCTTCTTCATTGCTTCAAGCATCTTGGTCATCCAATCGTTGGGTAATCTATTGAGACGTTTTGCTTCTTGTCCCATTTGGTATTGCTTCATCAAGCCTATGAACAGACCTTGATTGATCTCTCCACCGTCCTCGTCACCATATGTATTCTTAATTGATAACAATGCGTCAGTTAATCCTATAGGTCCTGCCATCTTGATGCCCTTGTATGCGTAATCAAAATGTGAGAAGTAGTGCTTGTTAGGTCCACACTTGCCTGGACTTTTTCTAACACGTTTTGGCTCTAGATCAATCTCACAAGAATCAAATACCTGTTGGACAAGATGTGCTGTCACAACTCTTTCTGTTTCTGTTTCTCCCATTTTGTATCTGTGTAGTAGGCATCTGTGAATCTCTTCTGTACCTGCTCTTAATATACCCGAGTCGTTGACTATTTCAAATGCTTCTGCATCAAAGGCCGGCTCGTCTGTTTCTACTATTGTTACTGGAATACTATCATATCCTAACAGGGCAAGTGATACTGCTCTGTGTTGTCCATCAAATATGTAAAGTCTTTTGCTGTCTGATCTTCGTACTGCTGACACAGGACAACAAACTCTCGGATCAAACTTCTTCATTATGTTCATCACGTGTCCTGCTCTCACATCTCGTTGAACAGAATAATTAAATGCAAAATCCTCTAGTGGGTGTGCTTCTGTACCCAGTGGTAATTGTCTACCTTTTGCTAATTGATTTTTTAAATTTACTTTGGCTTCTTCGTACCTTTTAGACCAGTTTGGTACATCATCTGGTGCTTCTTTTTTTACTTCAGACACAACATCTGTAAGCATTTTTACTTTGCTCATATATTCTCCTATAGAATTAAACATTTGTCATAGTAGATAAGATTCCAACAATAGGATAAATCTAAAATAACAGTCTTATTATAACAGATAATGATTATTTGTCAACTAGTACCGCTTTTTTCCAAGGAATTCCCTAACAATATCCTTACAATGCTCGTACCAATACTTGCCGGAATCTCTCAAAGCCTCATTGGATCTTCTCAGACGTTCCAACTTCTTTTCTAATGCTTTGAACTTGCGTTCAGTTAATTCTTTACCAACTTGTTTTTCTAGTTTGTCGAGTACATCGTCTATGATAGGGCACGTTAGATCAGGTACTCTAGGCGATTTCTTCTTAAGTTTTGCTAAAAACTTTCTATATGATGTAGTGTTTCCAAAAGAAAACATATCATTCCCCCCAACTATTATTATTTAGGTGATATAAATTTAAATTAATATGGTAATATAAGTTATAGATTGTTTTTATCCCCAACTGTTTCACAGTAAGAATGTATTTCTGCAATAACAAAGTTCTGTGCTTCAAAGCCAGTCTTTACTTCTTGCATTTTTGCCTCTGCCACTTCCCGGCATTCTTCCATTGTGGAGTAAAGGACTATAGGATCTTGTTCCAGAATTTGGCAAGGAATTCCCACCAAACATAAAATTATAGCAACTTTAAACATACAATTATTTAGGCTTTCTTTACAAAAAGTTCTATGAACACTAATTGAAGGGCAACTTCTGTTGCAAGGTGTTGCCCGTACCCCTGAAATTAGTCAGTTATTACGCCGCTAATCTCAATTTTGGTGCACTGTTTAACATAAATGTTAAGTCAGCGAAACCTAATGCTTTTCTTTTAGCATTTATAAAATTTGGCCGTTACCTCGATCCAACTGGACAGACTCCATTGTGCTTTCATAATACGTCGATCCTAGTTCACCCCCGAAAGGGATTACATAAGCCACCTAGTAATAATTGGTGGAGGTGCTGGGTACTGCCCCCAGGTCCGTCAAAACTATTACACAACTTCAACGCCTATACTATATTTAAACAGAAAAATTTAAAAAGTCAATCAGAATCAGTTGACCTTTTCGCAATCCTGTGCTAAATTAGTTTATATGCCAAAAATGAGAAAATTCAAAATAATAGATGGAACGGAGACTAAAGAGGTCGAGGCTCTGTCTTACAAGAAGGCTGTAAAATCATATCAGGGTAATTCTAAGTCCAAGATGATAACTATTGAGTGGACGACAAAGGCTGGGGAGGAATTTGTCAAAGATCAACCGATACCACTAGGTAGAAAGAAAAAAATAGGACGTTAGAAGACAAGTGAGAGTAAGCCACAACCCATTAATAAAAATTCTGGTAAAATTAAGAATGGCCTGGGCAGATGTGCGTGGACATCACGGCAAAGTCTGGGACTACGAACCTGGTGAGTACTATATGGGTCGACACGAAGGCCATCGTAAACACGAGAAGAAACACAAAATCAAATGAGTAAGAAAACAATGCTATCCATTCTTGGATTCTACACTGCGTTGTTAATTTTTGCTAGTTTTTATCTATTTTAATTAAATCTGCTTGTACCAGCAGTGTTTTCCAATTTCTGTATAACTATCACCAAAGCATTCAGTAACAGATTGTCTCACTGGATCCCAATTTAAGTCATCACCCATATGGTATCCACCAGGCTTTAGTTTACATCTGTAGGCATTTATCTCGTTTTTAACAAATGGATGAGAGTGATCAGAGTCGTGAAATATGAAATCTAAACTGCCATCTGGTATTTGGTCAAGTACATTTAGACTTCTACCCTTGATAATTGTTATTCTATCTCCCCACTCTTTAGCATTATGTCTAAAAACAAACTCGTTCTTTTTGTGATTCCATGGATGAAAGTCGTTTCCTTTGCTCCATTTGGGTTTTTCATTGTATTGCCAATGATATTCTGGATTATCCGGCTGTTCTTCCCAACAGTCTATGGCATACATTTTTAATTTTGTTTCTCTCATCAAATGGAAAGTAGTTACTCCAACCCAAACACCTAACTCTGCTCCGGTTGTCCAATTATTTTCATTGGCAAATTTTGCTATAACTCTATATCTATCCATTAATCTAAAATATCCAACGACTGGCTTAATGCAAGTTCTGATTTTATAATATTGATATCATTTTCATTCATATTATCCAGTAGTGCTTTGCTTTGTGCGTAAACATCTTTGCCGAATATATTAATGTTTAGTGTGTTACAAGCAAGAGTAATTACTTCTTCGTCTGTTTTGCCCTCTGTTGCCATCACTGTTGCTATCCTGACATCTCTTTTAGATTTCTCTGCGACTGATTTGATATCTTCAAAGTCGGTTACATCAGGTAGTCCTCTTAATCTTAATTGTTGTTGTATGATTGTATCATTGGAACTATCTGTTGAGAAAGCATAAATTGGATCTGTTTGTGATTGTCTTTCTACATAATTTTTAAAGTAATCTTGCCAAGCAGTGTTACTAGAACTTTGTACTATAAGATCATTTAGTTTTGTGCTTGTTGCCAATGAAACATAACTTTGATACTCAACAAGATTCTTAGAATAAGTCCTGATAGTACCTAGGTTATTAACTTCCTTTGTAATCTGATCATTTATTGTATTTCTATTTGTTGTGATGCTAGTTTTAAAAGTAAGATAAGGTTCGCTGTTTAATGTAGAATCTAAATTTGTTTGTGCTGTTGTAACTGCACTTGCAAATGTGTTTAATGTTTGTTGGAAATCTGTTGAGTCATCTTTAACAGAATTTAAAAAATTAATAAGATTAGTCATACTTGATCTGTAAGCAGTATCAGTTGCCAGAGAAGCATTATTGATATAAGTCAACCCTTCTTTGATGCTGTTCATATTTGCTCTAATTGATAAACGCAAGGTACCAAAGTGATCATCAACACCCTTTCCTATGCTGTCAGCAGTTTGATCATAAAGACTAGGAATTAAGTTTTCAAGTGAATCTACTTCCTGCATATGTTCTAAGAAAGTGCCTCTGTCATTGCTACCTGCAACTGTTTCTTCTCCCAGTTCTCCGGTCAATATTTTGTCAGTGTGTAGATCTAAATCATCGAACATCTGTCCTATATTCAAATATGGTTTGCTGTTGACAGATGACTTTACATCATTCTTTTGAGATGTTGATAATACTGCGTTTGTTCTAATTGTCTTTGCCAGTGTGTAAGACAATGTCGCGTAACCAATGTTTGTGTCCGCTATCAAATTTGATACAGCATTGTTATTGAATTCTGGATTGTTGGATGCTAGGGTTTTCAAACCTTTTTTGACAGTCATTATAATCCCCAGCCACCGCCAACGTTTGGAACTCCGGCGCCACCGCCATTGGCAAATACAGTTGGAGATCCTTTCATAACCGATGTACATTTTGGTCCAACTTTATCTCCAACTCTACCTACTGGTAGAAATTCTGCAAATACATTAGGTGAACCTTTCATTATCACTGTTGCGTGTGCTTTACAAGGTGGGTCAGGTGGTACTGGATATAAATGGCTTGTGTTCACGTGACCTTGACAAGACAAGGGTCTGCCATTGGCGAACACGGATTTCACGTGGCCTTTTCTAACCATACCTGAACAGTGAGGTACGTCTGGATCTCCTAATCTACACATCGCTGGCATAGTGTTATTTATTGATGAAAAAATAGTGGTGTAAATGTTATAAAGCGAACTTTTTAAACTGATTTTTCTTGACGTCTTGCTTTATTCCACCCACGATGTAAGACTCTACTTCAGTTTCTTGTGGTGCTACCTGCATACCTTTTGATGACAACCAATGCTGTGTCCAAGGTAATGGATTTTGTGATGCTGGTTGATCGTATATTGGATCAAAACCTAATGCTCTCATTCTTTTATTTGCTGTCCATTCTACGTATGTTCCTAACAGTCTTTCGTTCAATCCAATGATAGAACCATCTTTGAATAAATGTTTTGCCCAAGCCTTCTCTTCATTAACACAATCTTCAAACATTTTTATTACAGTTTTTTCTGTGCCTTTCATTGCCTTGGTCATCTCTGGATCATCGCCTTTTTGCCAAGCCTTGATCACGTGTGTTGACAAGTTCAAGTGTGTTGCTTCATCTCTTGCAATTAAAGATAATATCTTAGCAGAACCTTCCATAAGTTTAAGTTCGCCAAATGCGAAAGTACAAGCAAATGAAATGTAGAATCTCAATCCTTCTAGCAAGTTCACGGTCATCATTGCAAGATACAATTGACGTTTAAGTTCTACACTATCAATTTTCTTTCCTGTGACATAGTCTTGTGCCATTTTTCCAAACTTATCGTATTCCGTTGTAACTGATTTTGCTCTCTTTAGAATCTCTTTGTCATCTAGTATTGTGTCAAACACTTCAGTTGGATCTGGATATACGTTTTTCATTATGTGCGTGTATGATCTAGAGTGTAGTGCTTCAAAGAAATCCCAAGTAACAATGCAACCTTCTAGTTCTGGATTTGAAACATAAGGCAAGAACATAAGACTAGGTCCTCTGCCCTGTACTGAATCTAGCAGTGTTTGATATTTTAAGTTAGATGTGAATATGTGTTTCTGTTCTGGTCTAAATGTTTGGTAGTCTGCTCTGTCTTTTTGTAGAGAAACTTCTTCTGGTCTCCAGAAGTAACCCATCATTGTTTGATTTAGTTTATCAAATTGTGGATACTTGAATGTGTCGTATCTTTGTACGCCACCATCTTCTCCAAAGAACATAGGCTCTTTAGTGAAGTCAACATCTTTTTGATTGAAAACTGTTTTGCTCATCGTAGGACTATTTATTATATTGTGCAGGCTTCACACTCTCCGTCATCTTCTTCCATAGTGTGAACTTCTGCTTTGCCGTTTACTCCATTAACTTTTGCGTGACCATTGACTACTTGTTTATCGGAAAGTTCTAGTTCAACTTCCTCACCTTCGTCCTCTTCTTTCACTGCACTCAATCCTGCAGGTTGTACGTCATCTTCCTCGCCTTTGAAGTCGTATGTGTTTTGATAGTAAGATGTTTTCCAACCAAGTTTATATGCTGTAAGCATATCTTGAGCCATTGCTGATAATGGTACTTCGTTGTTTTCGTGTTGTAATGGATTGTATGACCAGTTACCTGATATTGCTTGATCAAAGTATTTCTGCATCATAGCCACAACATTGATATAACCTTCGTTGTTTGGCATATCCCAAAGTAGTGTGTAATCATTTTTAAGTTTAGGAAACCCTGGAACTATTTGTTTCAATGGTCCTTTTTTACTTTTCTTAATTGATAACAATGCTCTTGGTGGTTCAATACCATTTGTTGCGTTACTAACAACGGAAGAACTCTCACTAGGCATTTGTGCTGATAATGTTGAGTGTCTTAATCCGTGTTTAGCAATATCTTTTCTTAAACTTTCCCAAGCCATTCTCTGTTTGTGTGGTACAATTTTATCAACATCTTTCTTGTAGTGATCAATTGGTAACAATCCATCTGCGTATTTTGTTCTTTCGAATCCAGTACACTTGCCTTTTTCTTCTGCAATATCACAACTTGCTCTTAACAGGTAATATTGGAATGCTTCTGACAATCTATCTACTAGTGTCCAAGCCTCTGGATCAGAATACTTAACACCATTCTTTGCTAGATAGTGTGCAAGTCCAATGTATCCAATACCCAAACTTCTTCTTGCTTTAGTAGATACCTCTGCCGCCTTAACTGGATAATCTTGATAGTCAATTATTTCATCCAATGCTCTAACACTGATATCACATAAGTTTTCTAACTCACTGACATCTTTTAATGTTCCAACATTGATAGCAGAAAGTATACAAAGTGCAATCTCTCCTTCCGGATCATCTATGTGTTGAATAGGTTTTGTGGGTAATGTAATTTCTTGACATAAGTTTGACATATTAACTTTGTCTTTGAAACTCGAGTGAGAGTTACAGTGATCGATATTCATAATATAGATACGTCCTGTTTCTGCTCTTTCTTTTAACAAATCAAAAAATAAATCCTGTGCCGGTATTGTTTTTTTAGGAACTGATTTATCTGCTTCGTATTTTTTATACAATGCATCAAATTTTTCTGTACCAAAAGCATCATACAATCCTGGTGCTTGGTGAGGAGAGAACAATGTAATATCTTCTTCGTTAATAAATCTTTCATAAAACAATTTAGACATTTGTATAGAATAGTCCATACGTCTAACTCTGTTATCTTCTGTACCTTTGTTGTTCTTCAGTACAAGTATATCTTCAATCTCTTGGTGCCATATTGGGAAGTGGACAGTTGCGTTACCTCCACGCACACCATTCTGTGTGCAACATCTCACAGTGGATTCGAATTTTTTTAGGAACGGAATCACTCCAGTGTGTTGTACCTCACCACCTCTGATTTTAGAGTTGATACCTCTGATACGTCCTGCATTGATTCCTATACCTGCTCTTCTGGCAACGTATAATCCAATTGCCATATCACTTGAAAAGATACTAGGCAGAGTGTCATCGCTGTCAACAAGAACACAACTTGCGAATTGTCTTATAGGTGTTCGTACTCCAGACATAACCGGAGTTGGAATATTAATTTTGTGTAATGATATTGCATCATAATATTTTTTTACATATGATAGTCTTGTCTTCTTAGGATAGTCAGCAAATAAAGTTGCCGAAATCATCATATACATATCTTGTGGTGTTTCATACAGTTCACCTGTGCTTCTGTCTTGTACAAGATACTTGTCTACAACTTGTCTTAATCCTGCGTAAGTAAATTTTAAATCTCTTTCACGTCTTATCCAGGTATTAAGTTTTTTAATTTCTGTTTTTGTATACTTTTCAACTATACCTCTGTCATAGACTCCAAGTTTTACATTCCTTAAAAGTAATTTAAGTAATGGACTATATTCATATTGACCGTGTGCTTCTTTCCTTACATCATATAAAAGTAATCTTGATGCGGCGAATTGATAGTTTGGAGTTTCTAATGATATTAAATCGTTGGCAGATCTAATTAAAACGTTTTGTATATCTTTTGTTGTCATACCATCATAGAATTGTATGTTGGCATTCATTTCTATTTGTGATGCAGATACACCTGGAAGTCCTTCACAGGCCTCTTCAACTACGAAATGAAGTTTATTGATATCTAAAGGTTCTTTCCTGCCATCTCTTTTCGTGATTGAAATGTTTGTATTGTTGGCAGAACTCATTATGTTTGTTATTAACCTCTTTTTCTTTTTGGAATTTGTATGCATATTTATTTGATTTTCGTTTATCATATAATTTTTAATTTTTCTTGCCTTACCGTTTGAAGTTTTTACTTCCGTCGTTTTGTTAATTTATTAAATGCTATTATAAAGAATAAAAAAAATTTTGTCAAATAACAAAATGGATTTTTTATATCATTTAGTTATACAACTTAAAAGTTATAGTGGTGTTTTATGCTAGGATAGTAGTCTGGTAATCTATTGTAGCGGCTCCTGGACTACCAGATGTGTTTGTTGTAGTGAATTTTATACGAAGTGTTTCCGTTCCACTTGTAGAATCTTTGTCAACAATATCTGCTGAGAGCTCTACTCCAACGTCTCCGTTACTTTCTCTGTAATCGTCATCGTATGCAGGTGTGTATGAACCCGAAACTAATGGACTACTTGTTGATCCACTAATTTTAAATTCACCTGTTCTCTCTAATGTACCTCTTACAATTTTATACTTTATCATAAATCCTTTTCCTGCTAGTGCTGGAAATTCATTTAACACGGTGGCCGACGATGTGTTGTCTGGAAGAGTTTGTGATTTGGTTGCTTTGGTTTGTATTCCAATACCTTGTATCTCAGGTGCGGCATTAAGTTCTGAACTACCATCTGATCTTCTTAGGTCTGTTCTTTCAAAGAAATCTAATGTTGATGAACATTCATCGTTGTCATATTGTATTACCGGAACTTCTCTAATTGATCCGTAACCTTCAAAATTGTTTGCTACAGAATGACTATAGAAATTGCTGTGTGAAATAATATCTCTTGGTCCTACTCCTGCGTTTGCACCGGCGATAGGTTTAACATAAATTGCTTGTTGTCCAATAGTACTCCAATTACCTCCGTTAAAAATTATGTGTCTTGGACCGTTTGTTAATCCTGCTGTTGATCCGTCCATCTCTGCTCCTAGTAATGCTCCGTAGTAAGATGTACTAAAATCGCAGTTTAAAAATTTAGCATCTGTAACATCATAACTGAAGTCTACAAGTCTAGCAAATTTTGTAAAGATACATTGATCAAAAACTATTTTAGAACATGACTGTGTTGTTGAGTTCGAAGATCTAACTGTTACACCTTTTGAGTTTGAAGCATCCGCTCCACGTGCCGCATAAGTTCCTTGGAACTTACAGTTCTTGATATAAACATTTGTTGCATCATCAAGAGATAATCCTCCGTATGCTTCTCCGTTTTTGAAAGTAATACCTTCTATTTGAATTAGTGTTGGTGTTGTTGCAGAACCACTTCCAATGTTAGGCCAAACGTTTCCTGCATTGTCTTCTGTAACTGCCACAGGTGCGTTTCCACCTGACTGATAAATTATTGTTTTATCCGGACCTTCGCCTCTTAAATGTGCGTAAGGTGGAATTGTTATTGATGCATTAATATTGTAAGTTCCAGCAGGGAAAAATAAAATTCTTCTTGACCTTGCATCTGTCTTGTCTGGATCTCTGTATAATTCGTCTATTGCTCTTTGTATCGCTGTTGCATCTGCTGTTGAACCATCACCAACTGCACCAAAAGATTTTACAGAAACATAATCATCTAAAACTGATTGTAATGTTCTTGTAGTACTTCCTGTGTTTATAGTTGTTGCATCTCCAAGGTATCCTTTGTACACGTGAGTCAATGCTGTCGTGAATGATGATGAACCTGCTGTTACGATTTCTGTGTTTCCTATGCTAGGAGCACCGTCCGCCAATGTACCATTTCCTATATACAGTTTTTGATCGTCAATAGACCATCCTAACTCTCCAGCCGCTAATTGCGGTAAATCAGTGGCTTTGCCACGTCTGTGCTGTATTCTTGATATCTGTACTATCGGCATATACTCTTATTTATTAAAGGATAGACTTGTAGTATTGTTCCAATCTAGCATACCATTGTCCAACCCAATGGTCGTAATTGTCTATATCAAACGTTTGAAACTCGTTGTTCTGTGTGCATATAAAGATTCTTCCTGAGTTTATTTGCGTGTCGTACAATTTGTTATGTGCCTCTGAATACGCAACTAATTGAAGATAATAATCTTCCACCCATTCTTTTTTCTTTAATCTTCTAGATTGTTTGAAATCCATTATAGCAGGTGCACCTTTGTACACACCAACAAGGTCTGTTGTGCCTGCGTACAATTCTGGATAATGCAATGAAACCTCTGATCCCCACACCTCACTTACATCTGTTAATCCATTATCTATAATCACGTTTGCCATCGTCCAGGCTTTTTGTTGTATAAGATTTGAACCGGGTTTCCTGTCCTCACCTTTAACGTGTTTTTCTAAACTTCTGTGCATCACAGTTCCAATGTTCGCTGACTCTGTTGCAATTCTTTGTGCCTCTTGGGCTCCCACTCTTTTCTTCCAGGCATTTAAATGAGTCATATCTTTTGTGGCAGACAGCACTGTGGTAACAGATGGTACTGCCCTACCGTCAGGTGTTTCATAATGCCTCTTATGATTTTTGGTAACTCTGGATAGTTCGCCGTACGGATATTTCTGTACGTAACGGATACCTTTACTTTTTAAAACTTCTTCTGATATTTTCACTAGTATAGTATATCTTATTTTTGATCTATTCGCAATAGATTATCTTGGACCAATATTAAATTCTTTTTCTTTTTCTTTTTCTTTTGGTTTTATTTTGAATGTGTCGTCAACAACATCTTTCCTACCAAGTGTTAATGCAATATCTTTTAGTGCATTATCTCTATAAACTTTAAAATTTAATACATCACCAGGCATTTTTGTCCACAGTAATTCGATGACATCTGGAGTGGTAGAGATAGGGTTTTCGTTGATAGATATTATGATATCTTTTGGTAATAATCCAAACTTTTCTGCAGATGATCCTGGAGTCACAGTTTTAATTTCCAGGAAGTTATCTATACCTTTTGCTTGAAGTTCATTGTATTGTTCTTCTGTCTCAACTATTGCCAACTGTATTCCTATTGACGGCCAAATATGTTTGCCTGTCTGTATCAATTGTTCGACAACTCTTTTTGATAATTCTAAAGGAATAGCATAGCCATAACCCACATAAAATTTTGTTGGTGAAATGATTAATGCGTTAATACCTACCACATCACCATCTTCATTCATTAATGGTCCTCCGGAGTTTCCTGAGTTGATCACAGCATCAGTTTGATAATAATGTACGAAACTATGTTTTGGATTTGCTCTGTAGTCTGTGCTTATTATTCCTTTTGTGAGAGACCATGGCAAAGACAATCCGTGTCCTAGTGCATAGACATCATCGCCTAGACCAGGAGCCTCTTCTGCCCATTCCAATTTACTATGTGGTAAAACTCTTTCGACTTCTAGCACAGCAATATCAATAATAGGATCGTATCCAATCACCTTCACATCTTTGATTGCGAAAGGATAACCGTACATCCAAACTGTAAGTTCTGTTGTGTCTTTGACTACGTGATGGTTTGTAACAATGTGTATGTCACTGATCCAAAAACCTGTTCCAATTACTGCCTGCCCTGGAGGTAGCATTGGTGGATTCTCTTCACTAAAGAATTGTTCATATGGAGAAGTGCCAAAGTCTGATGGCATAGATTGTATTAATACCAAACTATCAAATGCGTTAGGCCATTTATCATTTTCATCGACAAGTGACGATGCATATAAATTTGTTGTAGTAAAAAATAAGATTAGAATTGTGACGTATTTTTTCAACACTAATTGTTCTCCTGTAATAGTTTAACCTATTACTTTCTTCTGTTTAAGGCCGACTTGGCCATTTTTTTGACAACGTCAGTTGACCCTTGGTTGTCAAAGTCCATACTAGGATCTTTTTCGGCATCCTTTTCGGTTTTTAGAACAATTTTTTCTTGGTCAAAATCATCAACAACGTTTTTTAAAACATTGCCTGAATCATACATTCTTTTAAAAAGTTCATAGGTAAAAGTTGGATATCCAGTATTCTTTAATATTTGTTGCACAGCATCAAAACTAATTTCTGATGTTTGGTTGGCATCGTCTGCCTCACCTCTTAATTGTGTTAGTGTGTTGACTAGAGCAGATTCTAGTTCTTTGTTTACGTTTTGGAATTCTGTAAATCTCACAGGACTACTTCCCTGCTAGTTTGCCTAGGATTCTGTTTGATGCTTCAAACACTTCTTTGGATTCTCTTTGCTCTCTGCCTTCTGGTTCTGTGCCACCCGCTTCAGCATCTGCGGCTCCGAACTCATCTGCTTCTTCTTCGTCACCAACTTCTAGTGAATCTAGGTCTGCATCTGTGTTCATTGTGTCATCTGATCCCATAGGCTCTGACATAGTTTCTTCGCCAGTTAATATTCTTACACCGTTGTCTAGTTCTTGTCTTGTAGTTGATAGTGTTGCTTCTGCTTGTTCGATAGCAGGTTGAATTTTTTGTATGAAAGCATCTGCCTTGTCCGCTCCCATTTCGTCTCTGATTCTGTCTGCTAGTTCTAGCATACCTTCTGTCTTCATTGATGCTAGATCTTCCAAGTAACCAGTTACTTTGTCCATCATATCTTTGGCCGCTAGTATTAATTCTGATTGTTCTTCAACACCTTCTTTAGTCATTAACTTTTTAACAGTTTCTTTTTCTTGATTGCTTAAAGGTTGATTGTTGTCTAATTTGTCTTTGGCACTAATGGCATCCGATGCCGCTTTCTTTTCCATATCACTGTATTCATTGATTGCTTGGTTTACTATGTCCAACATCATTTGATTTTTTTGATAGTTGCTGTCTTTTAATTCTTGTCCAAAGTGTGTGTTTTGTGTAATTTCGTGTATTTTAGTTCTAACTTTGTTAGCCATATCTTCAAGTTCTTCTCTTGTGAACTTGCTTAAATCCATAGTTTGATTGAATCTAGATTCAAACTCTTTCAAAAGAGATTCAGTTGTAATTGGTTTTGTTAGTTCTATGCTTTGCATTAATGTTATTTAGCAACGTCTTCTTATTAAGTTGAAAAGGTTGATTGGAATATATCCATTATTTTTTGCTTGTATTCGTCCGCTAGGCGGTGAGCCTGTTCTAGTTTGTATGTTTGTATCTCCATCACTGCGTCGTTGTTTTCTTTTTTAGCCATTTTGTGCATTCTTTTAGCATTCATTATAGCGAACAAGTGAGATGCAAATATCGTGTCCAGATGTAGGACCTGTGTTGGCTCTGGTTTGTTGTCTGCCAGGCTGTGTGCTGTCAGTATGGCAGTCTGTTTAAGATTAATATCGTCGTGTAGTATTTTTCCTTCAATCATATCTGCTATCACGTACACGTATCTTGTGCCTATGGATTTCTTTGGAACGATAGCAATATGTCCTATTAGGATTCCTTTTGAAAACTGCTTTGGTAAATGCTTGAACGGTCTCCTGGACTCGCTCTTTTTAGCCACTTCGGCTAACTTATTCTTTAGTCCGTAAGATTCAATCTGCTTAACAAGTTCATACCTGTTTTTTATCGACATATCTATATTCCTTGATGTATCTATTTACAGCGAATTGAGTGTCGCTGTCAAGTTTTTTCCTTACCAAAATACTTTTGGCTGATAACTTCTTTGCTATTTGAACCTCATCAATTTCTAGTTGGCTGTTGAGAAATGTCTTCTTGTTTTTATATTTTTCTAAGAATGCTTGTTCTGTCTTGTGCAGATATACTCTGACGTGTTTAGATATTTTTATAAACATTATTTGGTAATGATATGTACTAAAATTTCATCAGGATCACTACCACTGTGGATAGTAAGCCAGCAACCACTGTACCTGCTGTTGCTATAATTGTCTTGGACGAACTTTTTTGTCCTGCGATCATATCTTCGTTCATTTTACCTAGCCTTAATTCGATCGCTGATAGTCTGTCGTGTAAGCCTTTGTATCTTTCAGAGCAAAGGTCCACGTGTGCTTCTAGGTTTTGTTTTTCTAAATCTGTTGTACTCATAAATTTTTCTAATTCTTTTTTGAGGTATTTTACCTCCGTTATTAGAGCCTGTAGATGAGCCTGAGTCATTGCCTATGTCGCCTTTGTGAGCCTGTGTTTGCCTTAATCAAAGGTATTTATGGAAAAACTTATCTATTGATATATGTGTCTATTAAAGCCTGCAGGTCTTCTTTTCCATACTCGTTTAGTTCGGCATCTTCTACTTTTGTTACAAATGTGTTCCTGGTTTTGTCGTCCTGTGTTATAAATGCATTTATTGGAAACGTTGCTGTCTCCTTGCAGAAGTTAATGATGGGTACTAGATCCAGATCATTTTCAAGTGTGCCACCAGGACTATTTGCATCACCATATATGTCATCTTGTTCAGTGATGAATACAAATGCCCAACTCTTGTGTTTGCCTTCGTATGCTGTTCCAAACTTTGTGTTGTTGACAATTACTTCACTTTCAACTGGGTGTGAATCCCAAGTTATGTTTGCTCTTAATTGCAGAGTTTGTACGAGAGTATTGAAATTTTGTTCTTGATTTTTTGCTATGTGGAGTGAACTTTTATCGTGTATCAAATTACCACTTTTGCCTTTGAATGGAAATGTTCTGTTGAGTGGTCCGTTTTCAGTTATGTCTACTAGAGTTTGTACACAATATATTGTCATATGCTTTACTTAACACATAAAAGAAAAGGGCGAATAATTTCTTATCCGCCCTTTCAATTTGTAAAGTATCTTTACGAGTGGTTATTAGATAGCCGCCGCAGTTAAGATACCTAAGTCAGTTGCTGTTACAGTAGCCGCTGAAACGGTTGCAGTTACACCTGGTGTAGTTGTACCGTTTAATGCTCTGATGGCATCTCTTAAAGTGTTTCCACTTACTAGAGTACCTAACGCATCTGCTCTTACCATGTAAGTTTTTTGAGTGTTTGAGTCTGCTAATGGACCTTCACCTAAAATGTTTACATAGTTTGATATAGTTTGTCTCGCCAATTCTAAACCTGCTGTGTTAGAGTTTGCCGCTGGATCGCCAGTTTCTG
>Ga0208405_1000065_pt1 | contig 17772 bp, 11 predicted proteins | sample ETNtaG_32_FD_185766 | JGI IMG/M metagenome (GOLD analysis project Ga0208405, IMG submission 185766) | Marine microbial and viral communities from oxygen minimum zone, Eastern Pacific Ocean - ETNP201302PF84A (SPAdes) (version 2) | ecosystem: Environmental > Aquatic > Marine > Oceanic ... | reverse complement strand
CGGAGGTACAACCATAGGTTTATAAAAAGGCACGTCTGCACTTGGCAAAGGTATCTCTATCGTTTTTATCGGTTCGTGATTTGGTATCTCTACAAACGGTATTACGATGGGATTATCCATTTAGTTTTTATTGCTGCTATTTCAGCGGCATCTGTAATTTTAGTTAGTGTAACAGTTGTATTAGCCACTAAAGCAGGGTCAAACCCCGCTTCAGTTACAACTACGTTACCTAATCTAGTCCATCTTTTATTGGCTGTGCCGTTTAGTCCGACACCCCAATCTTCTGCTTTACCAGTTTCAGCATATGTGTAATATTCTGCTATGGTAAATGGTCCCTCTCCGGGATGTACATGTGTTTTTGGTGTTGCCATTAAGTATTACCTCCTAAGTTCCATTGATATCTCCAGAATCCGTGATAGCCACCGTAGTAATGTCCGTTTTGACTCCAACTAGAGTCTCCACCTACGTAAAGCACACCGGCATCTGTTAGTACATGCCATGCGTTTTCACTATTTGTAGGTCCAACATGACAATAATCTACTACTTTACCGGGGAACTGATTTATAGGATAGAAAGAATCAGAGTAAACTTGGTCAGTGCTATTATCAGCGGGACCTGATCTCATGTTTGATTCGTTATCTAGTTCAGCATTAGGGAACATCATATAGTTCCAATATCCGGCAGCAAATAATTGTCCATATTCGTCAATTAGTACTACACGGGTAGCGTTTTCACCACTATATCCTTTTGGCATTATCTTAACAATCTTACCAATAACCATTTTACCGGCATTAGAACCACCAGTTTGGAATGAATCCCAGTTACCAAATGATTCGTTGACTATATTCTGGTTAGATTGATCGTTCCAATCCTGACCTAAGTCACGGAATTGTAACTCTTTACCAAACCAGTTGTTTATACCTGTACCTTGGGATGAACTACTTACACCAGATGATGTACTTGTAGCAGTACCCTGTTGAGCATAAGCATTATCGCCAGTAGCATACAGCTTTTGTGTTGCTCCTGTTGAACCACCATCAGTAATTATATAAAGTGTAGAGTATCTATTATTATTTGTAACAAAGTACACAACCTTTTGATCGTTACTATTCCACAGCGTAGAACTATTAGTCAATAGCTGAGGCATAGTTTGAGCAGTTGTATTACTAGAGTCATAATATCCAGTACTATAACCGTAGTTTTCTAAATATCCAAAGAAATATAGTTTACCTTCGTCAGTTAATACCCAACATTTACCCTGATCGTCGTCATCTTGGTTAGCTTGTAAGTGTACAACCTTTTTACCTAGTAACTGTGAACCGGCTACGTTAGTTATTTCCTGTGGTGTTGTTTGGTCGTTAGTGTTACCTAGACCAAGTTGTCCGTAGTTATTTCTACCCCAACCCCATAACTTACCTGTGCTATCTATAGCGTAAGTTGATGTATAATAGTATCCACTTGTATGAACGTAGATAATGTCAGCTCCGTTAAAGCTAGCCTTTGGTATTCTCTTAAAGTAATAGTTACTACTTGTAGTATTATTACCCAACTGACCGTATCCATTGTAACCCATAGTATATAGGAAACCGTCGGTATCTATCATGTATTGAGAATAATAACTCTGTGCACCATGGTCACCAGTATGAGCATTACTTGTTTCTAGCTGTTTGATCTTAGGATAATTGCTTCCTGTCAATCTTGTACCAGATTCATCGTGGAATACACATGCTATTTCGTTGCATGCGTCTCTAGTTACACCATTACCGAAAGAACCATAACCACCATAACCTGCAAAGGTTACAATACCATTTTCATATAAATGATATCCGTAATAAGAACCTTTATGTACCTGTTTTAATCTTGGTTTTGTTACCTGTGGTTCACCCGCAGCATTTAAGTAACCTAAATCGTTACCGTCAACACCTGTTAGGAAGTGTGCATAATCACTATTCCCTGCTAAAGCTTCCATCCATATCTTAGGACATCTCCAGTTAGAACCCCAAGGACGATAGTCAGCTGTGTTAATGTGAGAAGTACCTCCACCGAGTCCGGCACCATAGTAGTAGCCATTAGAACCGTTGTGTAGCATATTACCCCATCCAGTATACCTAGTTCTGGTAATAATTCCACCTTGTCTATATCCTACGGATGTAGTACCATATCTAAATCCTCTACCAGAATTTTTAAGATATCCGGGTAATGGTAAAATACTTTCTGTATAGTTATTGATATCGTGGTTAGCAAATACGTTATATGATGGGTCGTTGTAAGCTGTATCGCTTAAATCTCTAGGTTCATCTTGTTTTCTACTCTGTGCACCAGACCATTTAGGTTTGAAGAACATGCTGTTAAGAGTTATATTAATCTCGTCAGCAGATAAACCTTCGTCTCTAATTATAGCATGAGGAGTAGCGTCAGATGGTACGAAAGATATAGAACCACCGGCTGCAAAGTCAGGTGTTACACCCGCAGTTATACGTCCGTTAGTACCGGCTTTACTATGGTTTGCCTGATCTTTAATAGAGTAGGTCATACCTGTAGCAGTTGGGAACGTAAAGGTATAATGATTACCTCTAGTTAAGTCAATAGTAGGATGTACGTCACTATGTAGTAGTCTACCAGTTATCTTTGTAGATGATGTCCATGTTATAGCTGCACCCATACCACTGTGCTGTGTACAATAGTATTCGTATACTAACTGACCTAAGTGTGGTACTACCCAAGTAACAGTTGCTCCGGCTTGACCCGGTGTACCTGATCTTGTAACTCCATTTGCTACAGCACCTGTTTCAAAGTCAAATGTAGGGCTAGTAGCAGCTGATCTTGCGTTAAATGCTAAAATATGAGTTGCATTAGTTGCATCACTAACGTCAAATGTATATGTACTACCAGTTTTTAATGTAAGTGCTAATTGACTTGTGCCATTGATTACAAACTTACCGCCTGCTACAGTTACAGTATATGTAACACTTTCAGGTGTAGGATGATCGCTGTTAAATAAATAAGCTGACTTACCATCAGTAGCCGGTGTTGCTCCGGGTAGTTGTACCTGTTCGTAAACAGCTGTTGAACCCGCAACGAATGACTCTTTAGGGTCGTTTTCTACAATTAGACTTGAACCTAATGTACCAATATTTAGAGCTAAATTAGAGCCTGCATTACCTCTGTATTCTAGGTCTCCGGGTGCTGCATATGTACCGGCTGTACCTGTTGAAAGAACTTTCCAATGGTTTGTGGAAGCTGTTGTTCCGGGTGTATAGTTTGTACCTGATAATGGACTAACGCTGTCAGAATCCATTATATAGGCAGTACTATTATAAAGAACTACGTCACCTCTATAATAGCTTGTTGAACTAGACCAGTCGCCTACGTAGTTTATACCACGTTGCATGACTGCCCAATTCGTTGTGTTTTGTTCTGGTGAGTCTGTTGTATTTGCTGCGTCCACTATACAAATATAGCTAGACCCGTTATAAAATACTACATCATCAACCTCGTAGGCAGAAGTGGTACTCCATGTACCTTTCCAAGTAAACTTCAGTTTGCCTAAATCAATTTGTGCCATTTTTTAAGCTGTTGTATTTAATATTAAGTGTCCAGAAGAATTTAGGGAATATCTGGGAGTTCCTTGTGTTCCGCCGGATGTTGCGGTGTGTAAAGCGGCAGAGTCACCAATTAACCATTGTGCTTCACCTTTGTACTCATAATCCTTTACTGCATATGTAGCAGTGTTAGAAGCAGTTGCATACGTTAATTGCAATACACCTGTGCTACTTCTAGAAAAACCATAAAAGACAGTAAAGCCTGCGTATGTACTTGCTAAGTTAGCATAATGTAAAGAGGAAAACTGATTCGCTACACCAGTAGATGTAGTAAATGCAGTATTTGCAGGGTTTGAAGCATACTTGTTAGCATCATTAACCTGAGCTGTCATGTTAGAACCGGCGTTCTGTGCTATAACTGCACTTGCCGCAGCTGCATTAGCCTGTGCTAAAGCATTTGTAGCTTCAGTTGCGGCAGCTGCTGCACTTGAAGCTGCTTGAGTTGCTTGCGTTGTAGCGGTTGTAGCATGCCCTGCTAACACTGTATTATTATTAGTTGTGATGTCTTCAACTTGTTGTTTGTTGACTCCATCTGTTGCAGATATACCGTCCGCTACGTTTGTAATACGGTTACTATCTACGTTTAAGTTACCACTGATGGTTACGTTAGACAACGTACCACCAAGGTTTTGCACTGCATCTTTCTCTTCTTGTAAAGAGTATATAGTTTGCAGTGCGTTTTCGTTTAAGTCAGCTGCTTTTACAGAGGAGCCGGGAGTATACGTAACTCGAGGCGAACCAACATCCGTGCTTCTAGCAATACGAATTATTACTGGACTGCTAGGAATATTTCCTGTTGTAAATTCAACTGTACCACCACCTGTAGGTGTATAGTTAACTATGTTATAATGAGTGCCTGCTGTTTGTAGTGCACCATCTAGCTTAACATCGACATCAGAGGTAGTAATAGAAGGGAAGGTAAAATTTTTATTATTATTACCATCCGCAGTGTATTCAATGAATGTTAGTGCCATTATTTATAAATGTTTGTAAGACGTTCTACTGGGTCTAATTGACTTGATTTTTGTAACCTCTTTTGTTTTTTCTTTCTTTCTTCAAGTTTGATAGCTTGAATTTTTGGGTCCTGTTTAATCGTATTCCATGCTATTTTTCTAGCTCTTTGGAAAATCTGATCTATCTTTTTATTATGATAAAAGTCCATAACTTCATACTCGCTACGTTGACCTGATGCTATAAGTCGCATCATTTCTTCCATAGATTCTTTAACTTTAGGGTCGTCTACAAGCCTATTTAGCAATACTTCTATGTTCTGATCTCCAATAGCTTTTTGAAATGCAGATCTAATCCGTGGTTCATCTGTTAAATTATCTCCTTCGGGGGAGTACAGAACTGATAATCGCATATCATAACCACTATTAAATAAGAGTGTTCTACCGGGACTTGATGTTAAATTAAATGATATAGGACTAAACATATTAAATGCTCGAGTCATAAAGTCATAAGGCTTAACAGGATTACCAGATAGTATATCATACTTAATTGGTAAATCTTCTCCGGGGAGGTTTTCAAAGGCTAAGTTTCTATTTCTCATAGCATCCACAAAACCTGAGTTTAGCTCACGCATATATGGAGTAAATAATTTACCCAAGTCATTACGTAAACCACCTAAAGGTACAGTGTTATTCATTAAGTTAGATGCTATTCTTGCAGGCTGTCCGGGTTTTGCACCAAATAAATCTACAAATGACTGTAAGCCTGCTAAATAAGATTTACTTGTTACACCCTGAGCAAGCAGTAATGCTACCTTTCCTAAATTATCTTTTGTCCATTCTTCTCCCATTAATATACTAGCATCACCTATATCGGCAACCATAGATAAAACTTGGTTAAATGGTTCAAAGGAATCATAACCTACTTGTACTTCTCCTAGAGTTATAGTTCTAGGTTTATAGCCTGCATCTGTCCAGACATTACGTTTCTGTCTATCAACTGGTCCATTACCTGTTAACTCTCCTGACATCCATTTCTGAGCTGCCATAAATACAAGAGCAGAACCCATAGCTAATCTACCGTTTTGTAACGCTTTTGCATTAGCCAGTTCTCTAGCATTAGTAATACCAAATTTAGGTCCAAGCTCTGCAAATGTTTCTGGTGTAGGTTTAGCAAATGCTATATCATTAAATTCTTTAACAAGAAAGTTAAAACCGGGTGTATGTTTAGCTGTAAGTTTAAGTCCGTTTACACCTGTTCTAGCAAATAAAAAGAATGGTTTTGCCCAAGGATTCTGTTGGAATACAGCGTTAAGATTAGCAGAAAATCCACTAAGATCTTGTGTAAGTGTAACTTCTTTACGTGCAAATTTTGTAGCTTCATCTACTATATTACCATCAGCATCAAAGATATCACGATAGAAAAAGTCTTCGTAATTTCTAATTAGCTCAGGTGTTATTTCTGAATAGCTAGTTAACTTACCGGCATCAGCTACATCAAATGCTGACATCAAAGCTTTTTCTCTCATTTTAGCTCTACCCAGTATGAAAGCAAACGCATCGTCAGTTGCTGCCATTAATTTAGTAGAGTAACTTAAGAAACTTTTGTCGTTCAATGTACGTGCCATGTTAGCCATACGAAACGCAGCTTTATCGCCTGCGTTAGCTCGACCACTATCTTCAGCCCATCTACGTAATATTTCCCAGTTTGTATCGCCTGCTGTATATTCAGAAAAACGAGTCCTAATTGTAGATATATCTCCTGACCAGTATGAGTTTAGTCTAGATCTAAACAACTCAAATGACTCTGGTATAGCTTCCATCATAGCGTTCATAGATGCTAACCCCGCACGTACTTGACGTGTGTTTTTAGTAAAAGGTAGTTGTAAAGTAGCACCTATAGTCATAGCTAGTGGACGTAAAAACGTATGTGTAGCTGTACCTATAATAGCTCTAGCCGGTGTTTTAGGACCAGATAAAATACTATGAGTCATTACACCTTGTAGTTCTCTTACAAGTGCTCCAACCTGTTGTTTACCTTCAATCTCTCCACCCCTTATCATCTTACGAGCCCATTGGTCAAAGTCATCTAAACTGTTTACAGTTCTCATAGATGAAAAAGCTTCAAACAATGCCATAAGCAACTCACCATTATTAGGGTCATCGCCTGCTAAATTTAGTATAGCTTGTATAGATTCACGAGTATCTACCATTTCTTGAGATAATGTTTTCTCTAAGAATTGACGTTTACCCGCACCTAATGCTCTAAAATCATCAGATTTGATAATTCTAGCACGTTTAGCTTCGGTCAATGCCATAAACATTGAGTCACGTATAGCCTCTAGAGGTCCATCTGTGTCTGTTAAATTTACAAAATCTTTTAATTCACGTCCGGCAATACCTAAATCACGTACTTGTTGTAGTAATGTACCAACAACCATGTCCGCTACAACCACATATTTACTTGTAATTGTAGAAACTTTATTTACTACGTTACCGTCAATATCTGTAAATTCATAGACATCAGCAGCTTTTAATAGTTCTTCTAAATATTCGTCTGGTGACATTTCTGCTGCATTTCTACCTTGTGTAATACGTTGGTGTGCTGCAATAGCGTCTCCAAATTTTTCGGCTAAAGTTGTGCCTTGTTCTTTAGTTTCTTCTATAATAGCTTTATATTTATTATTACTGTATAATTTACGTAGTACAGCATCAACTGCATCTTCTGACATACCAGAATAGTTAGCACCACGCTCTCTTTGTACAGGTGTTATAACATTTCCAGATGCACCTTCTTCAGCTCCCCACTCGTTATTAACTCTTTTATTTCTTTCCCATACAATATATGGGTCGTCTTGAGATAATGTAGCACCCTGATGTGTACCCGCCATGGTTTTATTTTTAGCTGCACGAAAGCCTGTTTCACCTTCTCGTAATTCTTGTACTCCTTTTGCTAGAGTTTCAGCATTTACAGTTTTAGCTCTCTGACGTACAAACTCTTTAGTTGACTTAGCACCTTTTGTAAGTGCCATAGCAGCACCATCAAATATAAGACCTATGCCCATACCTTCTACGATGTTTTTCATTTTCATCATAACAGGATGGTCGTGCTCTTTTGTAGATAAAGGTGTATCCATCCAACCATAGTGATCTCTCATTGTACCTAACGCATTTTCTGCATCAGATTCTTTAGATACTAAGTCAGATATTGCACCTATACCGGCTGCACGAACAAGGCTGTTAGCTCCTAATAATGCTTGCGCACCCTTACTTATACCAAGTCCTATACCGGCTGCACCTATACCTTTAGCGGCTAGTACTGTACCGGCTGCCATTGTACCAAAGTGTACTGTACCTCTAGCCAGTTTACCCCACCATGTTTTAGTTATGATAGGGTTACTGTATGAACTAAACGGGTCCCACTGTGGTTTATAGTAACCATTTTCTTGCCTTTCTCTTTGCATTTCGCCAGAGAGAGCATCAGTAGTTCTTTCCGCAAACGTAGCTACCGATGTTAGAGAGTCTTGAACTCCACCAGTTAAAGCAGATTGTAGTTCTTTAACAACTCCTTTAAATCCCCAGTTTTCTTTTTCACGTGGGTCATCAATTTCCGTCTGTTCTTGGCTTACTTTTTCTGCTTCTTCTAAGTTATTCTCTCTAACAGCTTCTTGTACATCATCTTCTCCGAGTACAGCTTCATGTGACTGGTCAAAATAATCCGGTTCACGTTCTAGCTTATCTTCTTCTTCCATATTATTCTTGTGGTTGTAGTATATAAATACCAAATAAGCCCATTGGCATAGTGTTAGGATTTGAGAATGGGTCTACTGAGTCAAACTCTTCTTTCCAAACAGCTGATTCTTCAAAATCAATTTGAATAGGCTCTATAGACATCTGACTGTCGTCATCGCCTGTAAACGCACCTATACTTGTTAATTGATTATCAGAATATAATACATTCTTTGAATGAGCTTCTAATAGTATGTTTTGATTTTCCGGAGTAAATTTTGCATCTCGTGGTAGCCCACTCCTTTGTAGGGCTGCTTCAAAGGTATCCTTGTTCCAGTCATATCGACCTACTTTGACTTTCGCACCGTACTGAATACCTGATCTAGATTTTTTATTCGTAGTCCACAATGAACTGACTGAATCCATATCCATTTCTTGGACGTTTACTGAGTTACTGTAACTTCTACCAGTTGAATCTACAAAGGAATCATAGTCTGCACCTTTTCTAGACATTGAATCATAAAAAACATTATTTGTAATAGCAGTTTCATCGAAAAGACCGTCACCATATTTATTTTTTGTTATGATCTGCAAAGCGTTAGATGTAGTAGGAAAAGTATTTAATCGTTTTTGATCTTGCTCACTAAGCGACTCGTCAAATGTATCGAATCTAGTAAAATACAAATCATTCGGGTCAGCGTCTTTAGGGTCTATACCTAAAGCATCCATTCTTCGTTTTATAAGTTTTAATGGATGTATACCAGTTTTTCTAGATAAGTTAATATAATACTCAGGTATAACACCAGTTTCATTTTTTAGTGATCGGATAGCGATTGGTAAAGCATCCATTTCGCCAAGTAAAAATCCACTACTATCAAGAGTACCATCCTTATCTTTATTTAACAACTCTATAGTTTTCGAGTATAACATCTTGGATTTAATATCTTTATCTTTAACACCCATATTTGGAGCTCTATAAGGACTAACCATTTTCTTGTTACCCAGTTCGTCTAAAACTTCTACTCGTTGATTAGGGTCTTCATGTTTAGCTTTTATTTTGTCTATAGCATAGTTATGAGCTTTTGTAGCGTTGTTTGACTGGGCAAAACCTTCGGCATAAAAGTCTTCATAGTCTTGCTCCATATTATTAACCATAGTTAATGCTACATCAGAAGCTTTGTTAGGGTCTAAAACTTCACCAGAATCTTTATCAATGTTTGCGATAGCATTAAATCTTTTATTTGCTTTTTTACGGTTTGCATCGCTTGGTTCAAATCCTTTTAGTATTTTGTTGACTGTTTCTCTAGTTTCATTTCTTATGTTCTCGTTATCAATAGCAGCTAGTCTACCTTCTAAGTCACCGCCATCTATCTTACCGTCTCTTCTAACGTCTAAAATTAACCATCTTGCTTCCTCGTCGTCATCATAATCGCCGGGAATATAGTAATCTGTCAGTTCTTTAAGTAAAGGACTTGTAACTGGTATGTTAAGATCTTTAGCAAGTTTAGCTATATCCTTATCTTTCTGTGTTTGAGTTACAGGTTTACCTTCTTTGTTTTGAGCTTTGTAACCTTCAATAAGTTTCAGAGTACCCTGATTAGCTTTGTTCTTTCTATCTGCTTCATATGCGTTATTGTCTTTTTCCTGAGCTCGTCTAATTAGATCTCCAAGTTTTTTATCTAGTAATTTAGAACCGGTTGTATTGAGACCTAAGAGATTAGTTTTCTTATTGTCTGTACCGGCTTGCGGAAAGTATAGATCTCTTATCTGTTGTAACTCAGTAGTTCCAATATAACCTTCAGTAAAAGCTTTTTCAAGTCTATCTCCTAACTTAGCAAAAGCATAGTTCATATCTTTTTTGCCACCCGGAGCTCCCCTTGCATACTTATTTAGTAGTCCAGAATTTGGGTCATCTTTTGTACCAAAGAAGTATGCTTCTGCGTCTGCCGGATTATTAACAAGAATATCAGCCATGCTTAAAACATCTAGAACTTCTGATAATTTTAACTCTTCTTCTAACTTACGGTTCAAAGATTTATTGGTTATACCATCTATATTTTTACGTAAGTCTGCAAGCATTTTAGTTCTATGCCTACCCTTTAGATGATCTAATGCACCTGATTGCATCAAGCCACTTCTTGCCCAGAAGTTTAATGCTTCCTGTGCTAAAGCAGGGTCTTCATCAAATAGTTGATTATAAGACCTACCATTAGCACCCGGAACCGCAGCGTTAGGCACAGGTTCATTTAAGTTTTGAGCTACAAATGTACTACTCCAGTTTACAGCTTTTTTTGCAGTAGCAGCTGAGTTCTCGTCGTAAGTAGGTATGTTAGATACTTTAAGTGTATCAACTGCCTCTTCAACAGTGTCATTATTTTCTGGATGCTCGTTTGCCCTTTCAATAGCTATAGTTGTTTCGCCTGCTGTTTCAACTTTAAGAGCGTTACTTTGCTTGTTTAGATTTTTTTCAGCTTGAACTTTTTGTTCAGCTTCTTTGTTTTGTTCCTTAGTTTTGGGAGGGGTAATGTCTTCGGGTTTTGCTCCTTCTATAACCTTACCGTCAGGACCATATACCTTGCCATCTGCTCCTACATAATTACCTTCAGCAACAGCGTCATTTAGTGATTTAGTATCATTCCACTGGTCAAGTTTTTTCTTGAACTCAGCAGCCTGTCCTATCAGCTTACCAAACTTTTGATAGTTACGAGATCTCATTTCAGCATCTGCGAGAGCATTAGCTTTCGCTCTTTCATATGATGCTGCATAGATTTTATCAGTTTCGGCAAGAGCTTGGTTGGCAACCTTAGACCCATCATAACTTACTTCTGCAAAGTTAGTTGATGATGTGTCAAAGTTGAACTGTTCCATTTCTGCCATTATGCTACCTCCCTAAACTCGACGTCTAATTGGCTGTAATCAACCACGTAGGTATCATCGTTTAGTTTAGCGACAGCTTCTGGTTTTTTACGTTTTACTTCTTGAGCCATAACTCCTATATATTCTTTAGTAGAATTGTTGTATCTAAATTTGTAGATATTATAACCCTCAATAGATTTACCTATTTTTCGGATGTTATCTTTAATTCTAACGTCACTTCCTATAAAAGGTGTAATAACGCTCATACCAAAGCTTACAGTATTCATAAACTGACCGGCTCTGTCTTTTGGTGGTAACATAGTTGGAGGTCCAAACTGTGGGTCAAATCCTAAATTGTTACGATTAGTTTGTAATTGTTGTTCAATTCCTCGTTGGATTTTTACGTTTGCTTTTGCCTCTCCTACTGTAGCTAATTGATGTTGTTTTCTGTCAACTTCAGCTAGCTTTGCAAATAATGCTGATTTTTGTTTTCTGCCAAAACTTCTAGATCTACCGCCTTCATTTACGGCAGCTTGACTAAAATATTTTCTGGCAGCATTTTCTTTGTCGAGCATACCTTTACCTTGCTCACTAAGAGCAAAGGCATCAAAATCTGATCGAGCACGTGAAGCTCCTAAACCAAGAATGTTGTTTATATTATTCTTGAAATCGGCTTCTTTATTCCATTGTTTAATACCATCAGAGTAGTATTTAGTTATCCGCTTTTTGTTTTCTTGTCTAGCGGCTTCTCGCCTTCCGGCGTTAGGGTCTGGTGCACACACGGCAAAATTCTATAAATGGTAAATTATTTGGTCCATGATTAAACTTACGTAAAAACTTGAAACCTATAAATTTGAGTAGTTTTAAATGTGCTGTATTTCTACAGTCTACGATGTTCCACAATAGAGGCTCAGTACGGCTATCGACCCACCGCTTGGCTTCTCTTGCAAATGTAATTGGATAACGATGAATAGCCGGAGTGCATAGCATCCAGATTTCTCCACCGTCCCCGACTCCTGCTAGTCCGGCAGTCTTGCCGTCTGGTACTGTGAAATACACAGCAGAGCCTTCCTGAGCCACTCTAGGGAGGATTAGGAATGGGTCTAACCCATGACCCTCGACGACCTCTCTGAGGTCATCTGGGCGTAGGTTATAGGCCACCTCTAGGGCAGCCTCTTTTGTAATTGGTTTTACGTATTGATCTAATTTAGACACGTTTATAATATCGAGGTGAATAGTCTCCTTCCCAACTCACAGCTCTTAGCGTGGATGGTGCAGGGTGTTGAGATTTAAGTGTAATATCTACGTTAGTATTACGTTCATATACTGGTATAGTTTTGATGAACTCGTCTATGTATGGTGCATCAGATACATCGTACTCGTCTAACTCTGTAGATTCGTATACTTCTGTATAATCATTTTTACCAACACGTGATAGAGTTGTTTCATAAAGACCTATCTTACCAAAGTGTAGTTTCATTCTGTGAACTACAAGTGACGAGTTAACATCAGCTTTAGAAGATTGACCTTGAGTTGTAGTTAAGTAAAATGTAGGAAACAATACTTTGTATTCATATAAATAACCTACAAAGATTGTACCTCCTGACCAGTCTCCCGGTACGGTAAATGATGTACCAGATACTGTAGCTTTTGCATATCGACCTACTCTAGTAGATGCTGTATTTGTATCTATAACAACTAAATCATAACTAGGAGTAGTAACTAAAGGAATCCAAGTTTGATTTGTAAATGTAGTCTTATTTTGATTATGAGAAAAAGTACCACCAGATATCTGAATATGATTATCTATGTGTAATAAGTAATCAACATTATCTTGTATTATTGCAGGGTCTGATTCAGTTTGTACTAATCTGACTTCTTGTAGAAAGTTATCTGTATCTAAGAAATAGTATTCATCATTAATCACAAAATGATACTTGATTGGATTATTAAACTTCCATTTAAACCAAGCTGATTGCTGACGTTTATCTCCTACGTTAAGATATCTAAAGCCTTGTACTTCATCAGAGTCAGTTTTACCTATTAATACTAGGTTATTCTCTCTTGAGTTAGTAAATAAGTCTACACCTTTCGGTATTAGTGTAGGAACTACCTGACTTTGGTTTACTACGTTAGGTTCTCCTTCTCTAGCAATATTAGCCATCTCCATAAAGCGGCTAAATTTACCAGAATTATCCATATATGCTACTGTCGTACCTAATGATATAGGACGTATGTTCTTATTATAGTTAAATGTAGAAATACTACGTAACTTAGCTGTGTCAGGGTTAAGAACTGTATCGTCAGATGATAGTAAAAACTGTTGGTTTGAGCTAAATACTACAAGACCTGAGTTAATATCTATACCATCAAACAGCTCAGATGGGAAATTAGACGAACATGATATATCAATAGGGTCGTTTGGACTCACAGTTAAGGCAGTTTCAGCAAAGAAATCTGGCTGTCCTAGCGTGCCCGGTCGGCATAATACCACATTTTCGCCTGCTAAGAAGGCTAATCTGTTACGGAAAAACAAAACTTTGTTAATACGTTTACCTTCAAAGGACGGATATGGGTTTGTACTGTCATCACCTATTTCTCTGTTAGCGTATGTAAACTGTTTAATAGTAAATGTAGCTATTTCGGTAGATGTATTTTGGTTAGCTAGAGCAGTTCTTTGTATAGCTAGAGGCATATTAGTTAGACTCAAGTCTATATTCGGTTTTGCACACTCTACCCACGAGCCTGTACCGTCCTGATCGTTTAGACCTTCAAATCGTAAGTAGTAATCGTCTTCATCAGACTGTCTGGCGTTAGATATTTTAACTATATAACCATGTCTACATTGTTTCGGTAGTAACGTCACGTCATTTACAGACGTACCCATACTACGCATCAAATCATCTTCGACTATCTCTACATTAAATGACGTAGAGCTAGACATGTAGATTCCGTTACCTATAATCTTACCGTTAATACCTGATGGTAAATCTCCAAGAATACCACCTAATACTGTGTCAGAACTTACTGCTGTATCAGCGTCAAAAGGTGTAGGCGATGGGCGTAATAATTTTAAGTTAGCTTTTACAACAATGGTTTCATGCTCCATAACCTCTATAATATAGGTAGCCGGAGATTCTCCTTTACCAGAGTTACCACTTGTACCACTGCTAGATGAACCTGATATAGTACGTCCCTTTGCTTGGTCCATAGTAACAGTAACTTGATCTCCAAAAGCCCAACCTTCACCACCATGTAAAAGTATAGCTTGTCTACTATATGCACACGCAAAGTCATCTGGAGAGTCTCCATCTGCACCTATGTTACCTTGCTGTCCACGTATGTCAAGTTTAAATATTAAATTGTTTTTACCAGAGGTTACTGTGGCATTATTCACATCTGTAACTAATACTGTATTTGTACCAGTATAACTGCTAGCAGCTGTACATGTAAATGTCTGTATACCAATACCTCTACACTGTCCAGTACCACCACTTTCATCAAGTGTATCAGATAGTATTTGTATTTTTGTAGCTCTAGTAAATGTAGTTTCTGTATTATTATTATATAAATTCATACCGTACTGTCTACCGTTTTCAGTACGTGTAATCTCTACAAATGCAAAATGAGTATCAGGGTTGTCTGGTGTTGTACCTGATTTTCCTACCAGTGTAGCAGCGTTAGTAGCGTCACGACTATTAACAAAGGTAGTATCGTTGATAGTAAGGAACTGTATGTTTTCACTGTTGCTTGTTGCTAAATAATTTTTGATTGCCGCTTCACCACCAGTACCATAAGTAATGTTTTGTTCAGCTCCGGCATTATCGCCGCTAGCTTTCCACATTCTTAATGTACCATCTGCCGCTACCTGTCCTATGTAGGACCCTTCTTCTTCATCACGATGGTAGTGAAACCACGAACCACCTGTTGCTACGTTGGGTAAAGGGTTAGTGCCTACTCTCTTTGCACCCGGTCTTTTATACAAGCCTTTTGTAATGTCAGGTATTGCATTTTGAACATCTTTAACTTGTCCGGGAAATTTTAATTGATCGGGCTGTTCCGATAAACCCCCAGTAAAACTAGGAATGGTTTGTGTTATGCTTGGCATTATCTTCTAAGGTTTCTCCAAGGTTGATATGTTTGGTGTATAGTATTTTCTGGGAATCCAAACATGCTGTGATTACCCTGATTGCACTCGTACTCCATTAATGCAGCACGTGCTAATGATTCTTGTCCTTGCAAAAGTTTAACAAGGTTAGGGTTTGCAACCAACTGTGTAGCTGCTTTTGTTGACGCTCTATATGTGATATAACGTCTAAATGGTATAGGTAAGTTTTCAAAGGTGTAAAGTTTTACGACGTCTAAGTCGATGGATGTAACTGATGAAAAGTCATCTGTGTGGTCTATCTTGTCATATAATCGACCATCACGTCTAACTACATCATAGATTCTGTGTGACCAACCTTCAGAAACATCTAGTTGTAGAATGTCATTTGATATAGCAATATGTCCATTAGAATCTGGTGTAAATGCTACATGCTTTTCTGTGTTAAAGTGCCATCCTTCTGCCTGTGTATCTATATTAGCATCTTTTAGTAGATTAAATATAAATGATATTTCTGGATTGTCAAAGTTAAGTTGTGTTATTGGTGATTGACCTATTGCTCCCAGTATAGTATTTACTGCGGACAATTCTGTGTCGATGTCAATAGTTGTGGAAGCCATAAGAAAAAAGGGGAGCCGAAGCTCCCGTATAGAATAAAAATTAAGTTAAAGCTGTAGGCTTAGTTGCTGTTCCGGCGAACAATTCAACAGCAGCAGCAGGGTTAAGTGCGTCTGCTCCCATAGCTAGGCGACCTAAAATTACGTCACCTTGGTATACAACTGAAATGTCTCCAGATGTTACCTGTACTTGAGGTCCGATTGCCTCTACAACACCGGCTGCTTCCTTTTGGAAGATCAAGCCGCAGCTGTTTGCAAACTCAGTAGCGTTACCATATGTGTTAACGGTCTTAGTTGCTGATGAACCGGCTCTCTCGTCTTCCATTCCGGGACCTACAAAGTCACCAGAGTTTCCGGGGTCGTCGATACCGGGGTTTGTTGCAGAACCTGTACCATACTTAGTACCGAAGTTACTGAAGAATGGGATGTTCATAGATTTGTAAATCTTGATGCCTGCAATCTCGATGATTCCATTACCTGATTGTAATGTGTCACCTTGCTCATCTCTATTGATGAGTCCGTTAGAACCAACTGCTTGGATAAGTTCGTAGTACTGTCTTGGGTTAAGAACACCTACTCTACCTTCTGTAGAAACTCCTTTCTCGTCTAATGCAGCTGCTGCATCGTAGAAAGCGTTTACTAAGCCTGCGGAACTATAAGCATCAGATGCGTTTGTAGTTGTACCTACACGAATCTGTGTACCACCGGGCTCAACAAAGTTGGACTTAGTGATAGGGCTAGCTTGTCTAGCTGCTTTGGTGATTGATCTGAAGATCTTTCTGTCATACTTCTCTGCAAGAGCATAACCAATCTTCTTAGAGATTTCTCCTCTTAGATCGTAGTGTGCTAGTGTTTCATCTAGCTCATAAACAAACGCAGAACTGATTAATAGGTCGTCGCATGTTATGGTTTTTTCAGCTACTGGAGGTGCACCGTCACCGTTACCTAGTATGCTGTTGCCGGGTGTATGATACTCGGCTGTTGTTCTACCTGTGAAGATGAACTGAAGTGACTTACCGTTTGTAAGTGTTCTCTTCATTACAAGGTCTCTAGCGATTGTATTTCTCTGGAAGCCTTTGAACATCTCTCCACTGAACAACTTTAAATATAGTGCTCTGGCGTCAGAACCACCATTATTCGCACCCGGACGAGTTAGACTCGTGGTTAATGTGCTATTTTGTTGTGCCATTGTTATGGATTAAAAAAGGGTATATATTTCTTAGTACTAAAATTTTTCTCGAGTTTTTTTTGTGGTCTATCCCACCGTCTAGACGGCTCAAGGTGTCCGGCGTACCGGGCTCGTGCCAAGTGCAGGGGAGTCCGACTCTGAGGTGCTCCCCGTGCTGTTAGTAAGAAGGTGTCTCTAATTGAGCATCATCTTCTTTCTTTTCTTCAGTTTTGTTTTCCGGTTTTACTTCTGGTTCGGGTGAATACCGAGTTACAGAAGCTTTCATAACCGAGCTTTGATGTGCCATTACTTAATTAGTTTAGTATAAACAACACCACGGTAAACGTAAGTTACTGTCATAGTTCCCTCCGATACCAAGTCCCCGTTCCATGACTTGATTGCATGCGTCGCTAAAAGCGATGAACGGACGTAGGAGTTAACCTATCTGTGGTGCAGTAAGTGCTACGTTTGTAGACTCAGCTGATGCTAAGTCGAGTGGGAAGTTGTGTGCATTACGCTCGTGCATAACCTCGAATCCAAGGTTAGCTCTGTTTACAACGTCTGCCCAAGTTGGAACAATCTTTCCGTTGGCGTCAACGATTGACTGATTAAAGTTAAAACCATTAAGGTTGAAAGCCATGGTGCAGATACCCATTGAGGTGAGCCATATGCCAACCACGGGCCAAGTAGCCAAAAAGAAATGTAAGCTACGAGAATTATTAAAAGAAGCATATTGGAAAATAAG
>Ga0208405_1000064_pt1 | contig 17834 bp, 23 predicted proteins | sample ETNtaG_32_FD_185766 | JGI IMG/M metagenome (GOLD analysis project Ga0208405, IMG submission 185766) | Marine microbial and viral communities from oxygen minimum zone, Eastern Pacific Ocean - ETNP201302PF84A (SPAdes) (version 2) | ecosystem: Environmental > Aquatic > Marine > Oceanic ... | reverse complement strand
ACAAAGGGCGGGCATCGGTATCAACGCAGGCCGAATCCGTGGCATCAACAGTAAAATCAGAGGCGGAGAAGTTCAACACACAGGTGTTGTACCATTCCTCAAAAAATTTGAGAGCACTGTCCGATGCTGCACTCAAAATGGCATACGAGGCGGAAGCGCGACTGTCCACTTCCCCATCTGGCACCAAGAAATAGAAGACATTCTTGTTCTCAAGAATAATAAAGGTACAGAAGATAACAGGGTTCGTAAACTTGACTACTCTATCCAAATTTCAAAAATTTTCTACGAGCGTTTCATCCAGAATGGAGAAATTAGCTTGTTCTCACCGCATGACGTACCAGGTCTATATGACGCTTTTGGTACTGATAGGTTCGATGATCTATATGTGGGTTTTGAACGAGATGAGTTTGTTCCAAGAAAAATTGTGGGAGCACAGGAACTGATTCTCAATCTTCTGAAGGAGAGAGCAGAGACCGGTCGTATCTACATCATGAACATCGATCACTGTAATAGTCACTCATCTTTTAAGGATAAGGTTGAGATGAGTAATCTTTGCCAGGAGATCACGCTACCAACATATCCTCTTCAACATATTGATGGAGATGGAGAGATTGCTCTGTGTATTCTTTCTGCTATTAATGTTGGTAAGGTAAACTCTGACAAAGAGTTGGAAGAGATGTGTGATCTAACTGTGAGGTCTTTAGATGAATTAATCGACTATCAAGACTATCCAGTCAAGGCAGCAGAGGTCGCTACAAAGGCGCGGAGATCCCTTGGGGTGGGGTTTATTGGACTTGCACACTATCTTGCTAAGTTGGGATTTAATTATGACTCTCAGGAAGCCTGGGATGCTGCACATTTACTTTCAGAATCGTTCCAGTTTTTCCTACTCAAAGCATCCAACAAACTTGCTACAGAGAAGGGTCATTGTGAGTATTTTGGACGTACCAAGTATGCTGATGGAGTTCTTCCAATTGATACATATAAGTCAGATGTAGATGAAATCTCATGTCAGAAGTTAATTCATGATTGGGAGGGTCTTAGAAAGAATATTCAAGAAACCGGACTACGACATTCAACACTGTCTGCTCAGATGCCATCAGAGAGCAGTTCCGTTGTGTCAAACGCAACAAATGGAATCGAACCACCTAGAGCCTTTTTGTCCACTAAAAAGAGCAAGAAGGGACCGCTTAAACAGATTGTCCCTCAGTACACTACGCACAAAAATCATTACACTCTTCTTTGGGAGATGAAAGATAATCGTGGTTATATCAACATCGTTGCTGTAATGCAGAAATTCTTTGATCAAGCAATATCTGGTAACTGGAGTTACAATCCTGAAAACTATCCAGATAATGAAGTTCCAGTCTCTGTGATGGCAAATGATTTTTTAACTACATACAAATACGGGTGGAAAACTTCTTACTACCAGAATACATATGACCTTAAGTCAGATGACCTGGAAGAAGAAAAACCCAATCTTCAAAATTTAATAAGTGAACTAAGTCAATCAGAGGAGGGAGAGTGTGAATCCTGTGCAGTTTAAAGTTTCTTCTACCAAGGATGTAAATATGGAAGTTAAAGGCATGACTGTCTTTAATACTGAACAAGTGAATATTAAAAAGCAACCGATGTTTTTCGGTCCACCGTTAGGAGTCCAAAGATACGACTCATACAAATACCCAGTATTTGATAAACTTACCACGCAACAGTTAGGATACTTCTGGAGACCAGAAGAAGTATCTCTACAAAAAGACAGAGGAGACTATCAAACTCTTCGACCAGAACAGAAGCATATCTATACATCAAATCTGAAATATCAGATTATGTTAGATTCTATTCAAGGTCGAGGCCCAGGCATGGCATTCATTCCATATTGTTCTCTTCCAGAATTGGAAGCATGTATGGAGGTTTGGGGATTCATGGAAATGATTCACTCAAAGTCATACACATATATCATCAAGAACGTCTATTCAGACCCCGCAGAGGTCTTTGATAAGATTGTGACGGATGAGCGTATTCTAGAACGTGCTAGTAGCGTTACAGAGTCCTATGATGATTTTATCAATAGTGCTCAAGTTTGGGGAACTGGAAACATGTGGAGACCCGACTTTAAAGATTCTCCAACTTCAAAATGGGAGATTCGTGATGTCAAAAGAAAACTCTACAGAGCAATCGCAAACGTCAATATACTGGAGGGGATACGCTTTTACGTTTCTTTTGCTTGCAGTTTTGCTTTTGGTGAACTTAAACTCATGGAAGGTTCTGCAAAAATTATCTCCCTTATTGCCAGGGACGAGAACCAACACCTCGCAATCACTCAGAACATTCTGAATAAGTGGAAGCAGGGCGATGATCCTGAGATGCAACAGATCATGAAAGAAGAAGAGGATTGGACGTATAAGATGTTTGATCGTGCTGTAAATGAAGAAAAGCGTTGGGCTGAGTATTTGTTTAAGGATGGATCTATGATCGGTCTGAATGATAAACTTCTCCAACAATATGTTGAGTGGGTGGCCAATCGTCGCATCAAGGCAATTGGACTCAAACCACAATATGATATTGCAGCGAAGAACAACCCATTGCCCTGGACACAACACTGGATCTCCTCTAAGGGTCTTCAGGTTGCGCCACAGGAGACTGAGGTAGAGTCATACGTAGTTGGTGGCATCAAGCAAGATGTGAGCAAAGACACATTTAGTGGTTTTAAACTTTAACAAACGTAGACATAACGGAAGGATTGTGATTAAATAGTATGAGAAATATCTTTCCGTTATGCCCAGAAATTCATTGGATAAAGACGAGTTGAAGGCCAGGGTTCATAAGTTAAAGCATGAGATTGATAATGAACCAGAAACATTTTGGCAGGGAGATAAAGATTTAGCAAATAAATATCTAAACAGAGTTTTAGATATCATTGACGAATATCGATATTGACTATGAAAACCCCTGGGTTTTTGAGGGTAGAACTTTTCTATCTGAGGATATTAACGATATGTACGGTTTTGTCTACCGGATTACTAATATACAATCAGGTAAACAATATATCGGCAGAAAATACTTTTGGCAGTTCAGAACTCCAAGAGGGAAAAAACGCAAAGTAAAATCAGAATCAGATTGGAAAAAGTATTATGGCTCTTGTCCAGAACTTAACGAGGATGTTAGGAGACTCGGTAAATCGAATTTTAGTCGCCATATCCTCTCATTACATAAAACAAAGGGCAAAGTCAATTTCGAAGAAACGAGACAACTCTTCTTTCACAATGTCCTCACCGAGTCGCTTGACGATGGAACGCCAGCATACTACAATGGTAACATCCTCTCGCGATACTATCGAAAAGACTACTATGGAAAAGACGAGTGAAGAAATCTTTAATCATGTTCGTGATTGGGCAAAGGATACAATTGCCAATAAAACTGGTGTTGTAGAAACTTATAATCGTCTTGCCTTGATTGATGAATTTTATGAATGGTTCGAGAATGATATCAAAAATCTTGAGGTTTTCAGTCTTGACGAAATAACTGAAGATCAGTATAATAATCTAGTCGATCCAGATTAAGGGGTAGTAGCTCAATTGGTTAGAGCACCAGCCTGTCACGCTGGGGGTCGTGGGTTCGAGCCCCATCTATCCCGCCTTTTTTGACTCAGTAGCTCAGCTGGATAGAGCAACTGCCTTCTAAGCAGTCGGTCGTAGGTTCGAATCCTACCTGAGTCGTTTCCATTTTTTTATTATTATGGCAAGTACACCAATTAGACCAATCGAAACACATGCTGAAACTTATGATCTAACTTTTGTTGGTGGCGATGTTGTATGTGTCAGTAATCCTGCAACGATTGGTTTATTTTGGGTCCTTATTTTCTTAATGATATTTAATTCATATATTTTAATCCGGTCATCGTTTAAGAATAAATATCGAAAAGATGGAGAGTAATTCTATGGAGTTTGTAGAACCGTATTCTACCGTCTTGGTATTAAACAGTTCCTATGAACCTCTTCAGTTTACTAATTGGAAGAGGGCTGTAATTCTTTTATTCAAAGAGAAAGCAAAACTTATCTCAAAGAGAGTGATTAGACTAGTCAATTTTGTTAGAATACCTTTCTTGAGATTTGCAGATACTACGCCAACAAGGAATATGATCTACAAAAGAGATGGATATTCCTGTCAGTATTGTGGATCAACTCGTGATTTAACGATTGATCACGTAATTCCGCGCAGTAAGGGTGGGGAAGATACCTGGGAGAACTTAGTTGCCTGCTGCGATAAATGTAATGTCGCAAAGGGTAATAAATACTTACACGAAACAAACATGAAACTTCGCTCAAAACCAAAAGCACCGATCAGCAAAGTCATGTTAGAATTGGAAAGAACAAAAGTATCAGAATGGAGAGAGTTTGTTTTTGAGTAGTTGACAACACCTCAGCAATTTAGTATAATTACTACATGCGGAATTAGTTCAGTGGTAGAACGTCATCCTTCCAAGTTGAATGTCAGCGGTTCGAATCCGCTATTCCGCTTTCCCTTCTGGGAACATAATGGCCTGTAGTTCAGCGGTAGAACGCTTGACTGTTAATCAAGTTGTCGCTGGTTCGATCCCAGCCGGGCCAGTCCTGCTCGAATAACTCAGCGGTAGAGTGTCTCCTTTACACGGAGAGGGTCGGGGGTTCGAATCCCTCTTCGAGCATTCCTAATAAGAGGATTATGAAAAATGATTGTTGTACGATGCAAAAATTGCAATGTGGAAATCTCCAGCAGTAGTAAAACGCAATGCTGTGGATGTCCTAATATGATGACAGTCACTGAGGATAAAGTATCAGCAGTTGACTTGAGTCAGATTGTTATGATAAAATCTGGTGAGAGCAGAAAACAAAATAAACTTTCTGCTCAAGATCTTGCTTATCAAGAAGCAAGAAGGCAACGTAAAGTTCGTCGATTAGATTTTGAAGAAAGATAAGGAGAGGTGGTCGAGTGGTTGATGGCTCTGGTCTTGAAAACCAGCGTGTCTTCGCGGGCACCGTGGGTTCGAATCCCACCCTCTCCGCTTTCTTCATAATTTATAAAGGTTTTGTATCATCTATATACAAATAAAGATGCTATTTTATGACGCTGTTTTATCTTCTTTTCCTCACATTTGTAGTATTAGTGTTAATAGGTGGTTATGATGCTACAATGAGGTTGGTCATGTATATTGACCTCAAAATTCGTCAATTTTTTCTAGACATTAGAATATGGTTCTTTAAGAGGAAGTTAAAAAAACGTCTTCTTAAAGACAGAGCAAACCTACTCAAAGAAATGGAGAACAACAACCATGCCAAATAGAGAGCTGTCCGACCTGTCTCTTAGCAGGAAGGAATGCCCCAAATGCGGTGCAACATGGATCAATGGTCAACATAGATGGGCAACAGGAATAGAGGGGAGCGAAAGAGATCTAGCAGGTCTTGTCTGTAACAACTTAGGAGACAACACCTGCATTAACCCCAAGAAAGGTCAAGAGGGTGGAGATACATGGGAAGAGAGATTCAAGTACATTGGAAAACTTGGAGACGATGCAGATTTAAAAATGGATTGACATAGGACCAAGATTGAGTTATATTAGATTCATTACCGGGATGTAGCTCAGTTTGGTAGAGCACTCGCTTTGGGAGCGAGTGGCCGTAGGTTCGAATCCTATCATCCCGATTTTTCTATAAATCACTGAACGATGGAAATTCACTCGGTAGAGTATTGGCAAGAGAATTGGGATGAATTGATGACAAGAGTAGAAAAGGGTGAGCGTATCGGAGTGACAAATGGGGAAAACACTGCTATAATGATGCCTGCGGATGATGAACTCATACGCATGTACAGAGACCACGAAGAGGGATCTTGAGGGACTGTCGCCTATTGGTTAAGGCCCACTGCTTATAACGGTGTGAAGAGGGTTCAATTCCCTCCAGTCCTATTTGCCTACCCATTTTCTGGTAAATTTTAAGGGTAGGACAGCAGCAAAATTTACCTGAAAAAGGGAGGGATTCCTATCCACCATCGAATGATGGCAGGATTCATAAGGCTACGAAGCGTAATCCATAAGTAACTTCGTGTGGGATACCCCTTCCTACGGGGGTCTAGCAATCTGGTGAATGCACCGAACTCATAATTCGGCTAAGGCGAGTTCGATCCTCGCGACCCCCATCGGGTTATTCCCGATTATCAACTAGGAGAGGTGGCTGAGTGGTTGAAAGCGGCTCCCTGCTAAGGAGTTATAGGGGCAACTCTATCGAGGGTTCGAATCCCTCCCTCTCCGCTTGACAGGAACTTACCTTTCCCTTATAATTAGAAAGTCAACAATCATTTAAAATGACACTGGTAGAAAAGTTCAAGAAAGATGTAAACCTCTTGCGAGCGGTAGCAAATGGAGAAGTTCACCTCGGCGTAAAAAATCCAAAACTTTATAAAAAAGTTATGCGATACTATCAAGGCGAAGGAGTTGTGTTCTCTGGAGAACCTGAGGATGACTATGAAATTCTAATTGATTATCTTTACGAAGATCTTGAGTCTATTGGAGTTTCCTGATGCAAGTTGTCAAAAAACCAACCGTTCTTCTTGAGCGGTTTCCTTATCGTTATGTTCAAGTTGGTATTCTAGAAATTAACGGAAAACCAGATTGTCGAATTCAAAAAGCAGACTCTTATACTGGTAGATACAAAGATATGTATCTATGTGATAATGAGATGCAACTGATGACTGCCATGGAGGATTATGACTACACATGTTGGTTAGATCCCGATGGTGTTCCTTGTTATGTTACCGATGATGTCGTTACTGCTCGTGGTCGCGGAGTGACTTAAAACTTGCCCTGGTGGAGTCATAAAGACCCTCTCTTCAATAATAAATAAAACAAATCATTTTTAGTCCTGATTGTCATGAAAACAAGAACAACAAAAACAAAACTTCAACCAAAACCTGAAATCAAAGTTGATGCGACTGCACAGACTTCTGAAGCAGTAGTTGAAACAGTAGAGCCAACTCCAGTTGCAACACCACCAAATGCTGCTTCTCAAGAGTTGCAACGTCTTGCACAAAGAGTTAAAACACTTGAAACTCAAACATCTGCAGGAGTTGATGTGAGCAAGATTGCCACCCTGGAAGCAAAGGTAAAGTCTCTAGAGACTCAAGTTAATTCATTTCGATCAGAACTAACTAAGATTGCTGCACTTGAATCTAAACTTGAAGATCATGTTAGTGCTCCATCTGCAGGTGGATCAGATCCTAGAGTTTCTGCAATCGTAGACGTTCTGAAAAGAGCTCTCCCAGGTTACAGTAAAACCCTTTGATATCCTCCTCTAAAATTTGTTTTCTGACTGAGGAGTTGTAAAAACTCCTCTTTTTTTGTAGAATGGTAAAAAGTATTCTCATATGAAAGTCGCTTTAATTACTGGTATTACGGGTCAAGATGGATCTTACCTTGCAGAACTTCTTCTCGAAAAGGGATATGAAGTTCATGGTATTATTCGGAGATCTTCTCTGATTAATACTCATAGGATTGATCATATCTATCAACAGTTGCATCTTCATTATGGGGACTTGACAGACTCTACAAATATTATCAAGGTGATTCAGAAGGTTAAACCGGATGAGATTTATAATCTTGGTGCTCAGAGTCATGTCAAGGTTTCTTTTGAACTGCCGGAGTATACCGCACAAACTGATGCTCTGGGCACTCTCAGAGTACTAGAGGCAGTTCGTATTCTTGGTATGGAGGATACTGTCCGCATTTACCAAGCATCTACCAGCGAACTTTATGGACTCGTTCAGGAGGTTCCACAGACTGAGACTACACCATTCTACCCACGCTCTCCATATGGCGTAGCAAAGTTATATGGATTTTGGATTGTTAAAAACTACAGGGAGTCTTATGGATTACATGCAAGTTCTGGAATACTATTCAATCACGAAAGTCCAAGACGGGGAGAAACCTTTGTCACCAGAAAAATTACCATTGGATTGTCTCGAATTTCATCTGGACAACAAGACGTATTATCTCTCGGCAATCTCGATTCTAGAAGGGATTGGGGACACGCGAAAGACTATGCCAAAGCGATGTGGTTAATGCTCCAGCAGGATGAGCCCGACGACTATGTGATCGCAACAGGCAAACAATACTCAGTTAGAGAGTTTGCAGAAATGGCAGCAAGACATTATAATATGAACCTTGAGTGGTCTGGCGAGGGGGTAAATGAGGTAGGAATTGATACAAATACCGGGAAAACCGTGATTATTGTTAATTCTAAATATTATCGTCCGGCAGAAGTAGAGACATTGTTAGGTAATTGTACTAAAGCAAAGGAGAAACTTGGATGGTATCCCGAAATCTCATTCAGTCAGTTAGTAGAGGAAATGTGTAAAAATGACAAGTAATTTATTTCACAAAATCGAAAAATGTCGTGTTTGTGGAAATCCAAATCTTGTAGAAGTTCTTGATCTCGGAGATCAATATCTCTCTGGTATCTTTCCTGATGAAGTTGATGAGGAAATGCCAAGAGGCCCACTAAAACTCGTAAAGTGTGACGAAGAACATGATGGTGCTTGTGGTCATGTTCAGTTAGAACACACCTTTGACCTTCCAACAATGTATGGTCAAAATTATGGTTATCGTTCTGGACTTAACTCTGGAATGGTCAAGCATTTAAAAGAAAAATCAGAAAAAATTAAAGATAAAATTAAATTAAAGTCTGGAGATATTGTTATTGATATTGCTGGAAATGATGGAACATTTCTTGGATTCTTTCCAGAGGATTTGCAACTATTAAGTATTGATCCTACCTCAGAAAAATTTAGTCAGTTCTATAAATCAAATGTTCACTGGATTGCAGACTTCTTTTCTGCAGACTTATTTGAAAAAAGATTTGGAAATCAAAAGGCAAAAGTAGTAACATCATTCTCGATGTTCTATGATTTAGAAGATCCCTGTGAGTTTGCTCGCCAAGTGAAGGATATCCTTGCTACAGATGGTATCTGGGTTTTAGAACAGAGTTATATGCCAACAATGTGGAAAACAAATTCTTTTGATACTGTTTGCCACGAACATCTGTCTTACTATGGTATGAGGCAGATCAAATATATTATGGATAAGGTTGGGTTTACAATCTTAGACTTTGAGTTTAATGATGTTAATGGTGGCAGCATTTCAGTAGTTGTAGCTCCTTCTGGAACAGAGTGTACAACTAAGTTGATTGGAGTTCTTGCTCTGGAAAAAGAACTTGGGTTTAATACTGTAGATCCTTGGGAAGAGTTTGCTTCTCGAATGGAAGAAAATAAAGATAAGTTCTTGGATATCATCGGAGATTTCCGTGAGCAAGGACTTAAGATCGCAGGCCTTGGTGCCAGTACAAAGGGTAATGTAACTCTTCAGACATGGGGGATTTGTAAAGAACATATTAAGATGATTGGTGATGTTAATCCAGATAAGACCAATTGCTTTACCCCTGGAACATGGATTCCCATTGATGTAGAAGATTTTGTTCTTGAGAAGTATGATGTCTTTGTAATTCTTCCATGGCATTTCCGCAACTTCTTTGTTAGGAATGAAAAGTTCAAAGGAAAGACCCTCGTGTTTCCGTTACCTACTCCTGAGGTAGTTGTTCCATGAATAAAGATTCAAAAATATTCGTTGCTGGACATCGAGGCCTAGTAGGATCTGCGATTGTTCGTGTTCTTAATGAGAGAGGATACTCAAACATTCTTACAAGAGCAAGGAATGAATTGAATCTGTTGAATCAAAAAGACGTTTTTGATTTCTTTGATAGTGAGAAACCAGAATATGTTTTTGATGCTGCTGCTAAAGTTGGCGGCATCTATGCCAATGATACATATTCTGGAGATTTTATCTATGAGAACATTCAGATTCAAACCAATTTGATTCATAGTGCTTGGAAGTTCGGAGTCAAGAAGTTTTTGTTTTTGGGGTCGGTTTGCATTTATCCAAAATTTGCAGAAGTTCCTGTAAGAGAAGATTCTCTTCTTACGGGTTACTTGGAACCAACAAATGATGCATATGCGATTGCAAAGATCTCTGGAATTAAAATGCTTCAGGCCTATCATAAACAATATGGTATGAAGAGTATGTCACTAATGCCATCAAATCTTTATGGTCCTGGCGATAATTTTCATCCAGACAATGGTCATGTTATTCCTGCAATGATGACCAAGTTTCAAAACTCTGGTGGAAAAAGTGTAATGTTCTGGGGAGATGGAACTCCAAAGAGAGAGTTTCTTTACTCTGAGGATCTTGCTGACGCATGTTTATTTGCAATGGATCACTTTGAGAATGCAGAGTTGATCAATGTCGGATCTGGTGAGAATGTAACTATTAAGGAACTATCCAATAGTGTAGCAAGTGTGGTAAAATATGATGGAGAAATAAAATGGGACACGTCTCGACCCAATGGGACACCAAACCGCCCATTGGATTGCTCCAAGATGACTAAGTTGGGATGGAAACCAAAACACACACTTTCTCAAGGACTGCAAAAAACCTATGATTGGTTTATAGAAAACACAGATTTACAAACAAAGTAGTATGTACAGAGTTGGAAAACATTGTTGGTCTGCACCAAAGTGTGGTTGTCAATTGGCACAGCATGTATGGTCAGACCTTATGGTTGATAGTGATTATATTTTCTATCAAGGAAGAAATCCCTATGACAGAATTGTCAGTCTTTATGCGGGACACTTTGTTGATATCAATGGGGTGATGTGGTGTAATCGTGGTCTTCCGAGCACTGCGATTATGACACCTTTAAGAAGAGGTAAAGAGATTGCAAATAGAGATCCTAGAAATCTATTTAATTTCACAAAAGAGTCTGTAATTGATTATAGTTTTGAAAGATTTGTCTTTGAAGTATTGACTAGAAAACTAACAACTTTAGGTGATGTTCATGTTAGGCAACAAACATTCAATCTGCGAGAAAGTAGATTTGATGATATTATTCTTCTTGAAGATCTGCCTGAAGCATATTCAAAACCTTTATCTAAATTGGGATTGAGTACTAATTTAGATTATGAAAATCTCAAAAAGGATGAGGGTGTTGTAACTCCCAATAAACATATTACTCCAAAAGGAGATAGGCTAAATACATTAAATGCGGGAGAAGTTACCCCGCATGAATGGTGGGATCATGGAACATTTCCTTCCAGTTATTCTGGGTTTTATGAAAATCCCGATGTGAGGGCCCGAGTAAAAGAACTATATCAGGAAGATTTTGATTTCTACCAAGATTATGGGATAACATTTGATCATGAAATATTCTAAGATTATTATTTGGGGACACCCTCTATATTCTCATACACACTCTTATGTGCATGATGCATATCATCGTGCATTTAAAAGTATGGGGTATGATGTTTATTGGTTTCATGACGATGAATACCCAGAAGATTTTGATTATACTAACTGCCTCTTTATTGGCGAAGGATTTGCTGATAAGAAAATACCAATCAATGACAGTAGTTGTTATTTGATCATGTACTGCCCCTCTCCAATCAAGTATGAGGGCGCTGAGAGGTATATTGATGTGCGTATGACTGCCGTTGATTTTAAGGATCATGTTCAAGAATACTCCGTAGACAAGTCAATACTGACTAAATTGGGTCCTGCATGTTATTTTGATCCAAAGACATCCGGTAAAGTAAGAGTTAAGAATGACTACGTAGATTATGAGATGGATGACTATGACAAGTTATACATCAGTTGGGCTACCAATCTTCTTCCTGACGAGTTTGAGGAAGAAGATATTTACTTAGAAAGAAAGAATATGATTTATTATTCTGGAACTATTTCTAATCAAGGTGTGTGTGAAAATTATTCTAACTGGCACCCATTCATTCTTGAGTGTCATCGCAATAATATTGGATTTGATTTAAATGATCCATGGGCAAATCCACTATCAATGGGAGATGTAATTGTCAGAACTCAACAATCAATTCTTGGTGTTGATATACGTGGACCTAGACATTTGCAACAAGGTCTGCTAACATGTAGAGTGTTTAAAAATATGAGTTATGGCCACTTAGGACTTACAAATTCTAAAGTGGTCTATGAAGAACTTGAAGGTAATTGTGTTTACAGTGAAGATACTTGTAAACTCTTTCATGATGGAATGAAAAATAGAGATAATTATTCTCTGATTAAATCCGGTATGCAATATGTTAAAGAAAATCATACCTATATAAACCGAATCAATAGTATTTTAAGTATTCTGGGAGATTGAAGATGAATTTTTATTCTGATGCTGGTCAAGATCAGTTTGTGGCAAACCTCTTAAAGTTTAAGAGAGATGGGTTTTGTGTAGATATTGGCAGTTGCCACTCAATGCTCTCCAATAATACCTATGTCTTTCAGAGTCTTGGTTGGACTTCTGTAAGTGTTGAGATTAATAGTCGGTATAATGAGAGTTATGGTACACGATTAAATGGCACTCATTACAATGAAGATGCCTTGAAGATGGATTATAAGAAAGCATTTACAGAAAATGATTTCCCAAATACCATTGATTACTTATCATTGGATGTAGACACTGCGTCTTTGAGTGTCCTGAAGATTCTTCCCTTTGATGAGTACCGATTCAAAGCAATTACGATCGAACATGATGCATATCTGTACGGAGACGAATATCGTGCAGAGCAGAGAGAGGTTCTGAGTGGCCATGGGTATCGAATGGTATGTTCTAATATTATTGTCCCAAGTCCAGGTCATCAGGGATATGATGGATTTAGCCCCTGTCCGTTTGAGGATTGGTGGGTACATCCTGATGAGTTTGATTCTGAACTTTTAGATTCTATTCAGTCTGACATGGCTCATCCTGGAAGTGTTATTCAAAAACTGAAATGAAACTAGGATTCTTTTTTAGTTGCTACAAAGAGAATCGCGCAGTTGAGAATTCTCTTTCCGAACTTCGTAAACACTATCCAGATAATCCAATCTATCTTGTTTCTGATGGTGGATCCGATTTCAATTATCTAAAAGATTCATATGATAATCTCTTCGTATCTTTGGAAGAGGATACGATGAGTTCAACTTTTAATATAACAGATCAAAACTGGAGAGAGGAAGTTCATCAGAATGCGATTAGACAGGCAACATATGCCGTTTTAAATCGACTAGAACGTGCAATAGAATATTGTCAGACGGATTATATTCTAATGATGGATCCAGATGCCCTTGTGAGAGGACAGTTAAATATACCAGAAGGAGTTAAACTTTTAGGATCTAGAGTAAATACTGGTCTACCTGTAGAGTTGCAAGTAGTTCTATCTCGTATTCCAGGAGCAAAGGTAATCAACTGCTGGGGAGCTACACCCGCATTATTTGAGACTAAAACATTCATGGACTCCTGGACAAGACTTAAAGCAAGTCCAAAAGTTATGGATGCTTTCATAGATTCCTTCTATGCAATCTATGCTCATGATGTTCTCCTTCCACTCGTATTTGCTTTAGCTGGAGAAGAAGAAACGTTTAATCCAGATATCGTTGAGTGTAATCGTAATCCAAATTGGAGAAATACTTCACAACCGCTTGTCCATCAGTTTAAGGAGTTTTATTAATGAAAGATTTTGTAATTGTTACATCATTGTTTAATTTGAGCGATGTGAGGAGAGGTGATGGAAGAGGTTGGGAGGACTACCTGGAGTGGTTTGGAAAGACTCTGAAGGTGAAGTGTCCGTTCATCATCTTTACTGAGGAGGAGACTGCTGAGTTTATCCGTGAGAAGAGGGGAAATCTGCCAACTCACATTATCACAACTAAGTTGGAAGATGTTCCTTTATACGGTCTGAGAGAGAGAATTCAGGATGTCTTGGATTCTGATGATTATAAAGAGAAGATGCTCGATGTTGATAGAGTTGAGTGTCAAGACTCAATGTATTCAGTAATTCAGTACTCCAAGTTCAAGTGGTTAAAAGAGGCTGCGAGAGTAAATCCATTTGAGTCGAGGTATTACTTCTGGTTGGACGCTGGAGCAAGTCGATTCTTGCAAGTCCGAGATTATCAAAACGAGTATCCTAGTGAGAGTGCATTAGCTCAATTGAGTCAGATTGACAATACATTCTTATTGCAATATAATCCAGATTACTATATGGATTTAATCAATGCAGATACTTTGGATGCTGATTATCTGTGGGACAATCGGTCTTTCATATGTGGTAGTATGTTTGGTGGAAATGTTGATTCGATCAATTCTGTAGAAGAAGAGATTGATAAGATTCTTGATATGATGATTGAGCGAGGTTGTGTGAATAATGAACAGATTGCATTGGGATATCTTTGCAAAAACAATGAAGATATGTTTACTAAATTCTATCGAAAGAATCCAGATAAACATTTAGAACTCTTTCAGGAGATGTCATGAGAATAGTATTAGTTGGTCCCGGTATCATGCCTATCCCCCCAAAGGGATGGGGTGCTGTTGAGATTTTGATATGGGACACGTACACAGCATTGAAACAACTTGGACATGAAGTTCAGATTGTAAATACACGAAAACCAGAAGAGATTATTGCACAAATCAATCAGTTCCGACCCGACTTTGTGCATGTTCATTATGATGAGTTTATTGGTGTATATCAGTATATTCAGTATCCCAAAGCAATCACCAGTCACTTTGGTTACTTGGAACGTCCGGAACTATACGGAAGTTATGTAAATATCGCAAAGGCATTTGCACAAGTTCGACCCAATGTATTCTGTCTGTCTAGAGGAATCAAAGTAATCTATTCTTCACTGATGAAGATTCCCGAAGGTCAACTATTCATAACTCCAAACGGGGTCAATCTTGAGGCATTCAGATTTACTATGGCCCCAGAGTTTCCTGATCGTAGTATCTACCTTGCAAAGATTGACTATCGCAAACGACAACACATGTTCCAGTCTATCGATAGTCTTTGGTATGCTGGCAACAATGCAGATAATAGATTTGATACTGAAAAGAATTATCTCGGTGAATGGTCAAAGGATGTGCTTCACGACCATTTGACCGAGTATGGAAATCTTGTTCTTTTGTCTGATGGAGAGGCACATCCATTGGTTTGTATGGAAGCACTTGCAGCAGGCCTGGGTGTTGTTGTAAGTGAGTGGGGAAATGCAAACCTTGATAGGTTAAAGGACTTCATTACTGTTATTCCAGAGAGTAAGGTGAATGATATTGAGTTTGTTGAGAAGTCAATCGTTGAGAACAGAGAGTATTCTATATCACATAGAGAAGAGATTCGAGAGTATGCAAAGCAGTTTGATTGGATGAACATAATTCAGAATCACTATATTCCTAGCGTGAAGGAGATTGTTGGAAAATGATTGGATTTAATCATATAGGACGATTGGGTCGTCGTGGCAATCAGATGTTTCAGTATGCAGCATTGAGAGGTATTGCTGCTCAAAATGGATATAACTTCTGTTTTCCATTTTACGCAAAGGGTGTGGATGATGGTTTGGGTAATATGAATAGAACAGAACTCTTTGATTGTTTTGAGATGAGTTCTGTAAGTTCACTCAATATTCAGGCAATTGATTCTGATAGACCTTACTTGCAGGAAGAGTCGTTTTATTTTGACGAGAGAATCTTTAATAACTGCCCTGACTGGATTTCTTTATATGGATTTTTTCAGTCAGAGAAGTACTTCAGTAATGTGAAGGATATCATACGTCAAGACTTTACATTTAAGGAGGACATCAGAAAACCCTGTGAAGAGATGATGGGAGGAGTATATGCAGAGGAAATTGCCCCAACTATCGTAGGACTCCATATTCGACGATCTGATTACCTTACAAATCCAAATCATCATGCTCTGGATATCTCTTACTACGAAGAAGCATTGAAATTATTTCCAGATGATGTTAAAGTACTAGTATTCTCCGATGATCCCAAATGGTGTTATCAACAATCATTGTTTGACAATGATCGGTTTATGATCTCTGAGAATGAAAACGGACATATCGATCAATGTTTGATGGGAATGTGTACAGATTTTATTATTGCAAACTCATCTTTTTCTTGGTGGGCTGCATGGTTAGCAGATAGAGGAAAGGTCGTTGCTCCATCAGAGTGGTTTGGTCCCGGAAATCAACACCTAGATACTAAAGACATTTATTGTTCTAATTGGATTGTGATTTAATGAAACTTGCAGTAATTTTTATTGGTACAAATCAGTACCTTAACTTTCTTCCTACTTGGTATGAGTCTTGTGAAAAATATCTAGCAAAGAATACAAAGAAAACATATTTTGTATTTACTGATGGTGAACTTAGTGGATTGCCAGATAACATTGTTCCATATCATCAAGAGCATCTGTCCTGGCCGTACATCACTCTGTATCGATGGAAGTCTATTTTAGCAGCAAAGGATAAGTTAAGAGGATTCGATTATGTTCTTTTCCTTGATGCTGATATGCTCCTTGTCGATGAGGTGACAGAAGAAGACCTTTTTACTGACAAGAGATATATTGGCGTTCATCATCCATGTCATTTCCTAGGCATGGAACCACATACGAATTATCCCGGAGCATTTGAGACAAATAAAAAGTCTCTTGCTGCGGTTTCTCGCGAAGATGACACCTCAACATATTGGCAAGGGTGTCTTTGGGGCGGAAAACTTCCATATGTTCTTGGTATGATCAAGGAACTCGCTCGTAGGACAGCAGATGATGAGACGAGAGATATGATTGCACTTTGGCATGATGAGAGTCACCTAAACAAATTCTTTAGTGAACAAAAGAAATATGTTCATACTTTGGAACCTCAATTTGCATACCCAGAGATATTCTCAGAGTATTGTGAATTTGAACCAAAGATAGTACACTTAGCGAAGGAAAACTCAAAGTATCATGTCTGATGTGATTGCAGATAAAAATAAGTCAGTATCTAAACTTAAAAACATTGGACCAATATACTACTTGAATCTTGATGGGCAACCAGAAAGAAAGGAGTATATGGAGAATCAATTTGAGTATTGGGAGATAGAAAACTATACTCGCATCTCTGCGTATGATGGGCGCAATGATGATTTAAGTGATATACTTGTTGGAAAGTATCCTGGCAATATGTTGTCTGGAGAAATCGGATGTACTACTTCGCATCTGAAAGCCCTAAAGCATTATTTGGAAACGTCAGATAATCCCTATGCCATCATTATGGAAGATGATTGCAGTCTTGAGTTGGTTAAGTATTGGAACTTTACCTGGTCGGATTTTTATGCAAACTTTCCATATGATTGGGATGTGGTTCAGATTGCAATTATCTGTACCGGTGATATTCATGTAAGACTTCATAAGAGGTTTGTGAATAATTTTTCAACAGCATGTTATGTCATTAGTCGTCATCATGCAGAAAAACTTGTACGCCTTCATTGTCGAGGAGAAAGGTATAAGTTGGATCAGGGAGTAAAACCAAGACCAGTTGCAGATGATTTAATCTATAATTCTGGTAACACATTCTCAATTCCATTACTTCTTTATCGCACAGAACTCGGATCTAGTATTCATCCAGAGCACGTTGATGCTTTTCATAAAGGCAACTACACTGCACAATTAAACTATTGGCAACAGAATGGTGCAAGTGTTGACATTCGACAATTTATGAATTATGATCCTTATCTTGGACGGATAACCGAAAGTTCCGCCCAAAATAACCAAAGTCAATGAGTAAATTGTCCTACGTTGACATATTTTTGAGTTTATATTAAACTAAATATTACGATTGTCACATGTGACAGTTAACATTCCATAGACAACCTCCGCAATTATTTGAGTAAGTCTAGACCGATAAGGCCAATCGGTGGAAAAACAACAGAACCATGTCGAGGTTCTTT
>Ga0208405_1000063_pt1 | contig 17877 bp, 7 predicted proteins | sample ETNtaG_32_FD_185766 | JGI IMG/M metagenome (GOLD analysis project Ga0208405, IMG submission 185766) | Marine microbial and viral communities from oxygen minimum zone, Eastern Pacific Ocean - ETNP201302PF84A (SPAdes) (version 2) | ecosystem: Environmental > Aquatic > Marine > Oceanic ... | reverse complement strand
AGGATTTATCACATTTACGCTAAGGGTGAGTGTTTATATCACAGTTTAAATGAGCAACAATTCCAAGATACCTGGCAGCAACTTCAAGGTATGGTAGGATTGATGAAGACTGACTATTCTAGGGAAGATCTCTCATATGAAACTGTGCAATTACTCACAGAAAATCATATGTACGGTGAACCGACAGGACATGATTCCTATTGACAACTACATATCACTGAACTATAATTGAACTGAAGTTTATTCCGACTCATGGCAAAAGGATTTACTGTTAAAACTGTACCACCCAAAAAGAAAACACAAGATGTTGGGTGGGACATTGATGCGATTAAGCAACGGATGCAAGGGAAGAGGATTGTATTTTGTCTTCCAGGGCGCGGTTGCTCGTATGTATTTTTAAAGAACTTTGTACAACTGTGTTTTGATCTTGTACAAAATGGAATGAGTATCCAGATCAGTCAGGATTACTCATCAATGGTTAACTTTGCACGTTGTAAGTGTCTTGGTGCAAACGTATTGCGGGGCCCTGATCAAGTACCTTGGGACGGGAAGCTCGGTTATGATTATCAACTATGGATTGATAGTGATATTGTATTCACGACTGAAAAGTTCTGGCAACTATGTGACTTAGCAATCAACGCTGAGGGCGAAGAGAAAGAAATCGTTGCAGGATGGTATTCCACAGAAGATGGACAGACTACTTCCGTTGCACACTGGTTGGAAGAAGATGACTTCCGTAAGAACGGTGGTGTAATGAATCATGAAACACTTGAATCTATTTCCAAGCGTAAGAAACCTTTCACGGTTGACTACACAGGTTTTGGATGGGTGATGATTCAGAATGGTGTCTTTGAGAATTCTGAGATGAAGTATCCATGGTTTGCTCCTAAGATGCAAATTTTTGAAAGTGGTGCGGTTCAGGACATGTGTGGCGAAGATGTGTCATTCTGTCTGGATGCCATTGATGCAGGATATGAGATCTGGTGTGATCCTCGTATTCGTGTAGGCCACGAAAAAACTCGCGTTATTTGAGGTAGTAGATTATGGCAGTACGTTCAAAGGTTGGTTTAGTAAAAGACGGGTTTATGCCCGGCAAACCGAAAAAAACTCGTCAAGGAGAGGGTAAGAATACAAAGTATGCCGCAACCTCTCGTAACGGAAAGCGTAAAGCATATCGTGGACAAGGAAAGTAATAAAGTTTTTTCTAATTATCATGATCAGTTATTATATGTTGAAACAAAAATTTCTCCATCAGATTTAAAAGAGCTGAAGGATAAAGCAAAAATTTGTCTAAAAACTCAAGACAAATTTTCTAAGGCAAATAAAGGATTAGCTGGAAATATAGAGAAAGAGTTTCTTCTTAATGAAAGTTTTGAAAAAATTCTTTTTCCGTATTCATCTCTTCTTGCTGAGAAATTTGATAAAAATACTAAAAAACAAGTTACAAGTTGGGTTTCTGCAGATTTATGGATAAATTTTCAAAAAAAGTATGAATTTAACCCAATACATGATCATAAAGGAACTTATTCTTTTGTTCTCTGGATACAAATTCCTTACGATTTAGAAGAAGAATTAAAATTAGACAACTGTATAAATTCAAATACTGAACGCAATTCTTTATTTTCTTTTACTCATATCAATCAATATGGAGACATAGTTACAACTCCATTGAAAATTGATAAAACATGGGAAGGAACTATGATTTTATTTTCATCACGTTTAAAACATGAGGTGTACCCATTCTTTACTTCTGATGACTATAGAATTTCTATATCAGGAAATCTAATTAGGATGTTAGAATCTAAAAAAACATTTTCTTATCAATAATGGTAAATAGATGTAACGACTATGTTACGTTATGGCAGCATTAATTTGTAACCTTCCCTCAGTTGAAGTATGGGTAAGAAAAGAATATCTTACTGATCATCAAAGTGGGTGGGGAGAATACGTAAAGGGCGTTTGGGTTTCGGCTAAGTCGATTCCTGGACGCGCTTTTTATTTTGAGACATATTTACCAGAATATGCAGCAATGTATGATAAGTTACCTATCAGTGCATTTTTATCTGAGCCGAAGAAACCTGATCCTGATATGAGTTTACAGAATTTGCAATTCTGGAATTGTATGGATTATGGTGTTGTTGCAGTGCAAAAGCAGTTTATTGGTAGTATGGACTATGAAGTCTATACAAGAGATCATGGAATAATGAAAGGTACTTACATCTGCACGATTGATAATTATCATCAAGATCCTGATGTTATTGATTATGCAACAAGTGAAAATCCTGCAGAACATAAGTCACATAATTTGATAGAACTCGTTAATGGACAGTATGCATTATATCCAAACAACAGGACACGAATCTATGATAATAGTTTGACACCTGAGAAACCAAAAATGCCAGATTTTAAGGTATCAACTGAGTATTATCAAGTTGAAAATGGATATGACAGAATGGGCCTTGGCGATCAAGAAAGTTACTTCTGGAAAACCGCTCAAGAACGAGATAAATAAAGCATATTTGCTTGTAAAAAGTGCCAGTTCAACGTGCCAGTAAATCGTTTAAGGATGTTTCGATGTCCTTTAAGGTAAGTCCGCTTACCTATGATTTAATTGCAAATAAAAATGAGACTGCAATTGCACGTTCAATTCGCAATTTAATTCTTACTACTCCCGGTGAACGTCCTTTCAATCCAGAATTAGGATCACAAGTTAGTCAATTATTATTTGAACCTATTGATGATATAACGACTCAAGCATTGAAGGAGCAGATTGAGAATACCGTTAATAATTTTGAACCTAGAGTAAGACTACGTCAGGTTGTTGTTAAACCAAATTATGACGCAGATGAATATGATATCTCTATTCGTTATGACATTGTTGGGATAGAAGCAAATTCCCAGCAATTATCATTCGCATTACAACAGACACGATAATGGCACTAGTCAACTTTGCCAATTTAGATTTCGATCAGATTAAGCAGTCGATTACAGATTACCTGCGATCGAACTCTAATTTTACCGATTATGATTTTGAAGGATCTAATCTTTCAACTATTATCGATGCGTTAGCATATAATACGTATATAACCTCATATAATGCCAATATGGTATCTAATGAGGTATTCATTGATTCCGCCACTCTCAGGGAGAATGTGGTGTCTCTGGCGAGGAATATAGGTTATACTCCTCGTTCCAGTAAGTCATCAAGGGCTAATATTTCTTTCATTGTTAATACTGCCGGTTATAGTGTAAAACCACAAACAATAACACTTAATAAAGGAATTGTTGCAACTTCAAGATTATTTGGCGATGAGAACTACACTTTCTCCATCATGGAGGATATTACAGTTCCTGTTGTAAATGATATTGCTACTTTTAGTAATATTGATGTATATGAGGGTACATATGTAACAAGTGAATTTAGTTACAACTCATATGATCCTAATCAAAGATATATTTTAGATAATCCAAATATTGATATATCTACAATCAATGTTACTTGGAAACCATCAGAATTCTCATCTGTAAAGAGAAAGTATCGTAGATCTGATAGTTTATTTGAGGTAGATAGTCAATCTCCAGTGTATTGGGTGCAAGAAATTGAAGATGAAAGATATGAATTAATTTTTGGAGACGGAGTATTTGGGATTGCTTTACAAGAACCAAACTTTTTAGAAGTAAGATATCTCGTTAATAATGGTGTCAATTCAAATGGAGTTTCTGACTTAAAATTTAATGGCAAATTAACTACATCTAGAGATAACATTTCTATTGATGTAGGAATCTCACGCATCACCGTCAATACACCATCTTTTGCTGGTGCTGCTATTGAAAGTATCGAATCAATTAAAAAGTATGCCACTCAAACTTACGCTTCTCAAAACAGAGCGGTAACATCAACTGATTATGAATATATCATCCCTAAAATTTATCCCGAGGCAGAATCTGTTTCCGTGTTTGGTGGCGAGGAATTAAATCCTCCACAATTTGGTAAGGTGTTTGCAAGTATCAAACCAATTAATGGTGCATATCTCTCTAACCTTGTAAAAGATAATATTAAGAGAGAAATAAAAAAATATTCTGTTGGTGGCATTGATTTGGAGATAACCGATCTGAAATATCTTTACATTGAAGCACTTGTTAATGTTTATTATGATTCTAATAATGCAAATAGTAGTGATCAGATAAGATCAATCGTTTCTACTAACATTGATCGATATGCATCATCAACTGAGATTAATAAATTTGGAGCAAGATTTAAGTATAGTAAGTTTCTTAACATCGTAGATAACAGCAATCCTGCTATAACATCAAATATTACTACGATTCAAATGAGAAGAGATTTAAGAGCTTCTCTAAATGCGTTTGCTGAATATGAAATTTGCTTTGGAAATAGATTTCATGTTGTAAACCATGGACATGGGACATATAATGGTAAAATAGGATACAATATAAAGTCTTCTGGATTCCAAGTGAGTGGAGTTGCAGGAACAGTTTATCTCGCTGATGCTGCAGATCAGTCTTTAGAAACTGGAACCATTAACCTGATTCGTTTAAATTCTGCTAGTGAAGCATCTATTGTTAGAAGAAATATTGGCTCAATTGATTATAAAAAGGGAGAAATAATGTTGAATCCTATTAACATTATTTCAACAAGTATTAATAGACAATTCCCACTTATTGAAATTTCTGCTGTTCCTTATTCTAATGATATTATCGGATTACAGGATCTTTATATTCAACTAGATACTAATAACGTAACAATTAATTCTATTAACGATAGAATATCCTCAGGATATGATGTATCAGGATCCGATTACATTGTTTCTTCAAGTTTTGCAAATGGAAGTTTAGTCCGTGGCACAGTTGATACGGCAACAAGAACCTCTAGTACAACTAGTGCAAGTTCACCACCAACAGGAACAACAGGAACAACAGGGGCAACAATGTCCACAACTTCATCAAATTCTACTTCCTCACCTACTTATTCATACTAAAGACGTAAGATGATATCAACCGATTTACAACGAGTACAGATTCAGGACATTATTGAGTATCAATTACCTGCATTTGTAAGGGAAGATTTTCCCTTGGTTGGTGAATTTCTAAAGCAATATTATATTTCTCAAGAATATCCTACTGCACCTTCTGATATTTTACAAAATATTGACGAATATGTAAAGTTAGAAACTCTTCTTAACAATCAAGATGAGACAAATCTTGGGGCGGATATTTCTTTTAGTGATACAACGATCACTGCGAGTTTTGATTTAGAGTCAAAACAATATGGAACATATCAATTTCCAGAAAGATATGGTTTGATCAAGATTGATGATGAGATCATTTTATATTCATCTAAAACCAGAAACTCTTTTAATGAATGTATTCGTGGATTTAGTGGTGTAACTGCATTAGGTAATGTTGATGAGAAACTAACATTTTCGTCATCAGAGTCTACATCTCATATTCAGGGCGCTAAAATAATTAATTTAAGTAACGTTTTACTTAAAGAATTCTTAGTAAAATTAAAGAAGCAAATTGCACCAGGATTTGAAGGAAGAGAAATTGATTCAGATGTAAATCAAAAACTATTTTTATCAAGATCTAAAGATTTTTATCAATCTAAAGGCACTGATGAATCTTTCAGAATTTTATTTGCTGCACTTTATGGAGAAAAAGCAGAGGTTGTCAAACCAAAAGAGTTTTTGTTTAAGCCTTCTGATGCTCAATTCAGAAAAACACGAGATATTGTTGTAGAAGCAGTTGTAGGAGATCCTTCAAAGTTAAAAAATCAAACTCTCTATCAAGATGCATATCCTGAATATGGTATTGGGGGAGCATATGCTACGATTGTAGACTCCGAAAAGATATTAAGAGGAGATAAAACTTACTATCAACTTAGTGTAGACTTTGATTATAGTAAAGATATAGATCTTACTGGTGGAACTGTATATGGAGACTTTACTGCTCATCCAAAAACTCAAAATACTGTTTTAGTCGCAACTGGTTCTTCAATAATTGATGTTGATTCAACAATTGGTTTTCCAGATAAAGGACAAATTTATGTTAATGGGCAAAGTGGAATCTTAACATATCGTTCAAAAACTATAAACCAATTTACTGAAGTAGGTTTAGCTCATACTTCTACTTTTGGAACGAATTACCAAATTGATGCGGGGACTGAATTAAATCTGAATGTAAGTGCATATGGGTTTGAGGGAATTAGCGCCGTCTCAGTCGCTTCTAGCGATGCCTCAGCGGTAGGAATCGCTACCACTTCAAAGATTGAAGTTAGAATTGGAAAAGTTCTTGATGAGAATTTTATCTATGATGATACTTCGTATTTTTCTAAAAATGATAATATAAAAATTAAATCACTTGGAATTAATGCGTCAAAAGCATTAGATAATAGTTGGTTTACAAACGTAAGTCCTAAGTATGATGTAAAGAGTGTATCTATTATTGATTCATCTAATTTTTCATATTCTATTGAGACAGTTGCAAAAAATAATTTTAAAATTGGTGATAAAGCAACTGTTATACAATCAAACGGTGTTGAAAAACAAGGTGTCGTTATTGATATTTCTTCCGCTAAGACTTTTACATTTGCAAGATCTGGGGAATTGACAGGAAGTAAATTTAGCGTTAGAAGAGATATTCTTAAACCAAGTGTCAGCAATTTAAATTCAGTTAATTATTCTTATATTGAAAAATCCTTTGCCAATGTCCAAAACACTTATACAAAATATGATGGCGATGTTTTAGTTGCATCATCTTCTATTCCATCATATCATGACACCCCACTAAACTTTTATGACAGAAAAGTATCTTTAAATGGGGAATATGATGGAGAACTTTTTACTCACTCACGTAATCATGGATTTTATACTGGTGATAGAGTTTATTATGAACCATTAACCAAAAGCAGTACCATTTCTATTGATAATCAAGATGTAGTAGTTGATTCAGTTATAAGTAAGTTTTCTGAGATTGATTCAGGAGTTTATTATGTTAAAAGAATAAACGATAAACAATTCAAGATTGCTTCAAGTGTCACCAATCTGTATAATGATACTTTTGTTTCAGTATCAGGTATTGTTACTGACAACTATTTCTGTCCTAATAATTTTTATAATAAAAATCTAAATCATCAAAAATTATACAGACAATTTAAATCTCCAGTTAATGATGGAAAAGAACATACAACTCTTCCTGGTAAAACTGGAATGCTCGTTAATGGTGTTGAAATTTTAAATTATAAATCTGGAGACAGTGTATATTATGGAAATATCAATAGTGTAACAGTTTCTGCTCCAGGAAGTGGATATGATGTTATTAATCCACCTATTCTTTCTATTCAGGATTCTACTGGAATTGGTGCTACTGGACTTGTAAATGTAAAAGGTTCTTTAGAAAGAATTGAAATTTTAGATCCTGGATTTGATTATGTAACAGATCCTATAATTACTATTACTGGTGGAAATGGATCAGGAGCTAACGCATACGCAAATACCAAATTAATTACGCACACAGTCTCTTTCTATTCAACATCAGATAACATTCAAGTAGGACTTTCATCAGATACCATTGGTTTTTCAACCTTCCACAGATTTAAAGAATCTGAGAGAGTAATTTATAAGACTGATGGGCAGACTGCTGTTGGCGGTATCATTGATAATGCTGAATATTATGTAAAACTTATTGATTCTAAAACAATAAAACTGTTTGAAAATGTAAGCGATGCTATTTCCGGATCAAATCCAGTAAATCTTACTTCAAATGGAGTAGGTATTCATAGATTTGAATCGTATCATAAAAAACGTGTACTTTCTGATGTAATTGTATCTTCATCTGGCATTAATTATGAAAATAAGGAGAGAGTATCGGGAGTTTCGGGAATAAACACATCATTAAATCAAATCAATATATTTAATCATGGGTTCGACTCTGGCGAAACTGTAACTTATTCTGGAAATGCATCGGGACTTAGTAGTGATCAAACATATATTGTCACTGTAGTTGATTCTAATAATTTTAAACTGTCATCAGTTGGTGTAGGAACAACTGCAAAATCATTCTACTATGATACTAATCAGTATGTAAATATTAAATCATCGGGATCTGGATCTCATATCTTCAACTATCCAAGTATTTCGGTAAACATTTCAGGTGAAATTGGTGTAACTACTTTTAGTGGACAGGATTTTAACGCAAAATTACAACCAGTATTCAGAGGTTCAATTGAATCAATTCATTTAACTGATACTGGTGTTGGTTATGGTGCAAGTGAGGTTATTAATTTTAATAAGCAACCATTAATATCTCTTTTAAGTGGAAGAGATGCAGAACTTCTTCCAATTATTAATAATGGAAAATTAGAACAAGTTTTAGTAACAAATGGCGGATATGAATACAATTCACCTCCCAACTTAGTCGTAAATGGTGTTGGAAAGTTTGCAAAACTTACACCAGTTATTAGTGGCGGAGAAATCGATAGAATTATCGTTGATAATCCAGGAATTAATTACACAGATTCAACAACTGTGAGCGTAATCGCTAGTGGTTCAGAGGCAAATCTTACTGCAAATATTAATCAGTGGACAATAAACCTCTTCGAGAAGTATCAAGATATTATTGGCGAAGATGATGGTATTTTAGATACCTCTCTTACTGATGAATATGGTATTGAATATACTCATCTTTATGCTCCTAGGAAACTTAGAGAATCTGTATTCGGACAAGTTATTTCAGATGTAGATGGGACTAAGTATGGAGTTTCTGATTTAAGATTAGATTCTTCAAATACTGAGAGTGAATCTCAATTTCACTCTCCAATTATCGGATGGGCATATGATGGAAATCCAATTTATGGGCCTTATGGATATGATACAAATACTGGAGGAACTGTAAGAGCATTAATAAGTGGTTATAAACTAGCACAATTTAATAATCGTCCTTCTCTTTCCACATGGAAACAAGGTTTTTTCTGTGAAGATTTTGTATTTACTGGAGAGGGTGATCTTGATGAACATAATGGGAGATATTGTGTAACACCTGACTTTCCGAATGGGGTTTATGCATATTTTGCAACTATTAATCCAGGTTTTGTTGAAAGTTCAGGAACTTTTGAAGGTTTTAAATTGCCACAATATCCGTATTTTATAGGTAACAAGTTTAAATCTAAACCCAATGATTTTAACTTTAAAAATGATTCATATCAAGAAAAGTATGATATCGAAAATAATAATTGGCTAAGAAATACCACTCCATATGGACTTACATTAGATAATGTTTCATATGATTATTTCATAGAACCATATAAGATCTATGATGAAGTAATTGACATTACATCTACTTCCGTTGGAACAATCGACAACATTGGTATTGTCACAGGAGGAAGAGGCTATCAAGTGGGAGATAGAATTGTATTTGAAAGACTCCCTGGTTCGACATCAGCAAAAGCAAAAGTATCTGAAGTTACTGGTAAAGTAATTACAAATGTTAGTGTCGCTTCTTCTACAGTTTCCCAAGTTGAAGTTTTACCTATTGATTCTTCTGGAAGATTTGTAGCATTCTCTCAATCACCCCATGGATTTACAAATACTGATTTAGTTTCTTTATCTGGATTTAATACTTCTATTAGTTTAAATAATAATTCTTTTAATATCGGGGTTTCGACTAATTTCTTTAATCTTGCAAATGCAGTAGGGACAACCTCTGCAACAGGTATCGTTACTTATTTTTCAATAAGTGGTGGAATTATTGATAGAGGTGAACTTTCAATAAGAGAGAATGATATTTTAGCAATTGGAACAGAAAAAGTTCGCGTTTTAAATGTTGATAAACTTAATTCAAGATTGAGAGTCGAAAGATCAGTAGATGGAACAGTTTCTACTGCTCATACTGCTACGACATCTATCTCTGAACAAAGTCGTAAATTCACTTTTATTAGCTCTAGAGAGAATAAAGTTAAATTTGAACTCAATAAACAAATTTACTTTGATCCAAGAGAAACTTTAGGAATCGGTACTTTAAGTGGCGTTGGTATTGGATCTACAATCTTCTTCTCAAATCCAGGTGCGGGTGTTAGTCAAGTCTTTATTGAGAATAAAGGTATTTTCTTACCTAATCATGATCTGAAAACAGGTGACATTGTTTTGTATAACAATGGTGGGGGACAATCCATTGAAGTGGTGTCTAATCCCTCTATAGGCACTACTTATAGAATTGCAAATAGTACACCACTTTATGTTGCAAAAATAAGTGAAGATATTATTGGAATTCAAACTTTTAAAGTTGGTATCGGATCAACAGGAACTTTTGTTGGTATTGCAGATACCACAATGAACTCTGGACTTCTATTCTTTACGGGTATTGGCACTGGAACTAAACATAGTATTAAGACAGTAAAAGATAATGTTGTTACTGGTGAAGCAAATAGAAATGAAGTAACAGTTTCTACTGCATCAACTCATGGATTAATTATTGGCGAATCAGTCAAAATGACTGTAACATCAGGAATCACCACTACTGTTGCAGTTAAGTATAATGATCATAATAGAAGAATTGTATTCAATTCTCTCGGATTTACAACAGCAGGAGTAAGTACAAGTCAAAATACAATTAGTATTAGTAATCATGGACTTAATACGGGAGATAAAATAATTCTCGATTCTAATCCAGCTCCTACTGGACTAGAAGATCAAAAGATTTACTATGTTTCTAGATTCTCTAAAGATAAAATCAGACTTTGTGAATCGATCTATGAAACTGAAAAATTTCAACCTAATTTTGTATCAATTGATATTGCGAGAAAAGGAAATATTCTTCCTGTTAACCCACCTATAAATGTATTTTCTGGTAACACTGTAGTATTTGATCTAAGTGACTCGTCTTTATCTTCTTTAAATGCATCTACTCTTTATTCAGCATTTGATTTGAATCTCTACAAAGATTCAAATTTCACGGACAGATTTGATGGCACACTTTCAGACAATATCTTTGAAATAACTAAATCTGGAAAAGTTGGAATCGATGCAGATGCCAAACTTACTTTAATAGTAAATGATGGTGTTCCAAAGAATCTTTTTTATAAGTTCTCCGTTATTAATTCAGATTTTGTTGATTCTTTTAAGAGAGAAATCATTATTGATAATGAAGTACGTGGATTTAATAAGATTGATGTTGTAGACAGTGTATATCAGGGCGAATTCGTACTTTCAGGAACTGGATCTACCTTCTTCAAGTATGACATACAAGAAATTCCTGAGAGATCTTCATATTCAGCTATTGATGGTGATTTATCTTACACAACAAATTCTTTAAATGCTTATGGCGGCATTTCAAGTATCGATATTACCTATAAGGGAGCAAATTATAATGAAATAGTTGGCATATCAACGATTGTTGGAATAACTACAGGAACTGGTGCGATTCTTGAACCATCAAGCAATACAATTGGTAAAATTCTTTCAACAAAAATTGAAAATATTGGTTTTAATTATCCAACAGATAATACAATTCGTCCTACAACCAATCTTCCAGAAGTTCTTTTACTTGAATCTTTAACCTCATTTGATAAAATAGGCATTTCTTCCGCTGGTAAGAATTATAATATTGCCCCCAATCTTGTTGTTCTTGATGGGGTAACTGGAAAAAATATTGATGATGTTGATCTTTTCTATAAACTTGGAGATTCTGAAGTAACTATTAGAAAGAATACTAAAGGAATTTCAAATATAGCTCCTACTATCATTCCAATTAGCAATTCAAATGGAGTTGCAATTAACAGCATTTCCTTTGACATTGTTAGTAAAAATGTAACAGTTGGATTTGACACAGGATTTAGTGATCAATCTCCATTCTCTGTTGGCGATAAAGTTCTTATTGAAAATGTAAGTGTTGGTGTTGGATCAACTGGATCTGGTTATAATTCAGTGGATTATGATTATCAATTATTCACTCTGACAGATGTAAATATTCCTCTAGGCGGTAGTGTTGGCGTAGTCACATTCAGTCTTTCAGGAATTATTAATGATAATCTATATGCGGGAAATTATGACTCAACCAATTCCGCAGGAAGAATAATTAATCAAAATGCCTTCCCACAATTTAATATTGAACTTAAAAAGAATGATTTCTTATTAGGCGAAAATGTTGTCTCTGGTAGTGGAGAGGGTAAAGTAAATAGCTGGAATAATAAAATCGAACTTCTTAAAGTCTCAACCTCCAGAGATTTTAAAGTTGGAGATCTTATAATTGGACAATCTTCTGGAACTCAAGGAACTGTTAAGTCAAAACTTGAATATAATTCTGAAATTAAAACTGGATCATCATCCATTGTTGAAAAGGGATGGAATAAAACTACCGGATTCTTTAATGACAATCAGCAAAGAATTCCTGATAACTTCTATTATCAAAACTTCTCTTATGCAATTAAGTCGAAAATTCCTCTGCAGGATTGGGATGACACAGTAAGTTCACTCAATCATACTGCTGGATTCCTTAAATTTAGTGATCTAATCATTGAATCTATCGATCAAAATCCTAATCCTGGAGTCTTTACAGATGAGTCTTCCAACGTTTCTTTGACAGTTGATATTCTACCTGTCCCCGTATACGGAGGAGGAGATTTAAGGGGTGAATTTGGTGGTGGTATAAGCCTTAATTGTTATCCTGCTTTTGATTTAGTTACTGAAAATTCCAAAATTGCCTCAGGAAAAGTTTACTCTGATAGAATTTTCTTAGAAAATAGAGTTCTTACAGATTATTTTGAATCAGTCGGAAACAGAGTTTTAACTATTGATGATTTTAGCACACAATTTAGCAATGTAGAACGTCCTACAAGATTTAGTATTGTCAAGAAGTTCTCAACTGATCAAAGAACCAAGAAAATACTGACTTTTGTTAAAGATAAAGTACTTCCAGAGAGGCAAACTTCTCTGGTAACCTTGATTCAAGATGGTGCAAATGCGGAGGTTCTTAATTATGGAAGAGTAGAAAATTCATTAGATCTAGGTTCATTTGATTTTAGAATCGAAGGTACACAGGGGCAACTATTATTCTACCCAACTAAGTATCAAAATAATAACTATAATATTTCATACTGTAGTTTCGATCTTGATAATAGTGTATCTGGAATTGGAACGTTTGCTCTAGGTGAGATTTGTAACATTGAATCCACTCAAGTAGAAATTCCAGCTTCAACAAAAACTACTATCGTAGGAATCGCTTCTACTTACAGATCATCTAAGGTTTTAGTTGAATTTAATTCAAATACGGGAGTTTTTAGTTTTAATGAACTTAATATTATTCATGATGGTACAAATGTTGAACTCTTAGAATATGGAGATCTTTCAACTGATGTTGGATCAACTGTTCTTGGATTTGGAACATATTCTGCCGAAATGTCCTCCGGAACCATAAATGTAGATTTCACCCCAAATCCCGGATTAGCTCTTACAGCAAATACCGTCAGGGTTTCGATGTCGAGTGTTGATTCTGTTGGGGTTGGAACTACTGTTATTGGCGATACTACTGAGAATATTGCATCTTTAGAATCATTCTACACCTCAATATCTTCAAGTGGTTCTCCTGGAATACACACAATTGCAACTTACACAAATACCGTAGATACAACCGATTATAGTGCAGCATATTACATAGTAAGTATTGAAGATACTACAAATAATCAATATCAAATGTCTGAAGTCATTGTACTAAATGACACATCTGAATCTTACATTACTGAATATGCTAATCTTGAAACATCATCAGGAATTGGAACAATTGGAGCATTGTATGTATCTGGAAATACACATTTACAATATACACCTCCAGCGAGCGCAGATGTACAAGTACGTGTGTTCCAACAATCAGTTCAGTTAGTTGATAAAGATAATACTGAAAATACTGAAATTGATTTAAATAATGCATCAATAACTGCAGGTTATGGTTTTTATGAGGGAACTTTAATTGATGTTAAGAGAGCGTTTGAATTAACTCATAATGAACTTCCAATTTTCCAAAGAAACTTTGATGGAAGCAATACTGATATTGTAGATATAACTAACAATACGATTAAAATTCCAGATCACTTCTTTACAACAGGAGAAGCTATAACTTACTCCGTTGGGATATCAACCAATGTTCGTATTGGTATTGAAACAACATCATTTGCTGGAATTGGTAACACTAATATCCTTCCAACCACTACTTCAGTTTATGTAATTAAAGATAGTGATTCTTCAATTAGGTTTGCATCGTCTGCACAAAATGCTAACGCAGTAACACCTGTTGCTATTGGAATAACTGGTGTCGGGATAGGAACTTTCCATACTTTAACATCAAGTAAGCAAAATACAAAATGTTTAATTGCTCTCGATAACTTTATTCAAAATCCGATTGTTTCAACCGCAATAACAACTACTGTAAATAAAGAAATTACAATTGGCGATGCTATTATTAAAACTATTGGAGTAACATCGTTTTTTGCATCTGATTTGATACAAGTTGAATCAGAAATTATGAAAATTAATACTGTTGGTTTCGGTACAACTAATGGACTTTTAGTTGATCGTGGATGGATGGGAACAGGTATTGCCACTCACCCAGTTGGTGTTGCTGTTACTAAAGTTGATGGTGCGTATAACATTGTCAATAATACTATTAACTTTTACACAGCACCTCATGGGCCCACTCCCATAAGTTCAACTACTAATCCACCAGACGAAAGAGATTTCACTGGAATAACTACTTTCTCAAGGTTCCAAGGAAGAACATTCTTAAGATCTGAAAATGCTGGAAGTGCAAAAGATGCTTATCATTCAAATTATGTATTTGATAGTATTGCAGATCAATTTGACGCAACTACTAAGACGTTTACCTTGAAGTCTCAGAATCAAAATGCAACCGGTTTCTCAACTAATAACGCTGTAGTTCTTGTTAATGGTATATTTCAAGGGCCTACTGGACAATTATCCATTGATCAAGATTACACATTGAGTGAAGCATCAGGAATCAGCAGTATTACGTTCACCGGCACTGCTACTTCCGTTGCTTACGATCCAAATAACGCCAACATTCCTGTCGGTGGTTATGTTGTTTCTGTTGGATCTACAAGTGGATTAGGTTATCAACCTCTTGTTTCTGCTGGTGGAACAGCTGTTGTATCAGTTGCTGGAACTATTACATCAATTAGTATTGGTAATACTGGTTCCGGTTATCGCTCTGGTATTCAAACTGTTAATGTTGGTGTTTACACTTCTTCAACGGGTAGAACTGGAATTGAATTTATTGGAACTGCTGCAGTAAGCAACGGACATATTGTTAGTGTTGCTATTACAAATCCAGGATCTGGATATCTGATTGGATCAGAACCTATAGTCGTATTTGATGCTCCACTTTCATATTCTAACATTCCATTAATTTATTCTGAAGATTCTCCAGCAGGAGTTGGAACGCAGGCAACTATTGATATTGTTGTTGGACAGGGTTCAAGTGTAATCGATTTTGAATTTAGAAATTTTGGATATCGTTACAGTCAAAATCAAATTTTAACTGTTGCAACTGGAGGTTCAACTGGTATCCCTACCGATACAAATCACTCATTCAAAGAATTCCAAATTACAGTAGATAAAGTTGATTCTGATAAATTCTCAGCATGGCATTTCGGCGAATTAGAGCGTCTTGATAATATTAATAATGAATTTGATGGAGTTAAGAGAAAATTCACACTTAAGAGAAATGGATCTCCAGTTACTGTAAGAGCAGCGGTAGGATCTAATATTGATGTTAAATCTACACTTCTTATTTTTATTAATGATATTCTACAAGTGCCTGGAGAAGCATATGAATTTAACGGTGGTAGTGTAATTAACTTCACTGAAGCGCCTAAAGGACGTTCTAGTGATAGTTCATATGATGGTGATACTTGTAAGATTCTCTTCTATAAGGGTACAGGTGATGTTGATGTTACATTCAATGATGTTCTTCCAACTGTAAAGGATGGCGATGAGTTTAGTGTTAGGGGTGATGAATCTTTAGTTCCTAACTCTGTTGATCAAGAGTCAAGATTATTAACCGAGATTATTTCAACTGATACTATTGAAACTAATCCATATTATGAAAGAGGAATTGATTCCAACCCAGATCACGCACGCACAGTAACTTGGTGCAGGCAAACTGTTGATAAAGTTGTTAATGGTAAAATTGTAAGTAAAGCAAGAGAATTAAATTCTGCTTTAGTTAATCCAAAAACAAATATTATTCAATCTGTTGGTGTAGGATCTACTCAAATTTTTGTTGAGAGTGTAATTCCATTCTTTAACCCTGATGATGAAAATCAAACCACTAAGAATCAGCAAACCATAAGAATCGTATCGCAAAACAATCTCGTATCTGCTGCCGCAACTGCAATTGTTTCTATAGGAAATACTGTTGAATCGATCACTATTGGTTACGGCGGAACTGGATATACATCTGCACCATCCGTAACTATTGCAAACCCAGTGGGGCTCGGAACAACCGCAAGAGCAACAGCTACTGCAACTCTGACTGGAGATACCGTTTCTTCAATTATTGTTTCTACACCAGGAATCGGATACACAAGAACTTTTGTTCCTCAAGTCCTCATTGAAGCACCATCCGTTACAAAGGAAACAAATAGAACATCCTTATACGAAGGCGATTTTGGTGATATTGTTGGATTAACATCTACCTCCGTTGGAGTTGCTGTTACTGGATTTGATATGGAATTCTTCATACCCGTTGATTCATTCTTACGTGATACAAAGATTGTTGGCACTGCAGTTACTATAAGTGACATTTCTGTCGGTGATTACTTTACTGTTAAAAATAGTAATGTCGGAAGTGGTGTTACATCACTCTATCAAACTGGCGAAACATTAGGTGTTACAACTCAATTCCTTGATTCTGTTTATGAAGTAGCCGCAGTTTCTGTTGCTACAACTGCTGTGGCAGGTGTTGGCATTACATATGTCAAAAAAGTTACCGTAAGTGTTGAAGATCTTGGTGATATAACTGGTATCGGACTTACTGAGTTCTATGGAGAGTTTTCGTGGGGTAAGATAACACTTGGAGATAGAACAAGTGCCTCAGCATTTGACGCATATCTATTAAATGGCACTTCTGGTATTACAACTGGTGGTGTTGTAAATAGAGTTGAACCTCTGAAACTTGTAGGATACTCTACAACATAACTGATAAATAAGTAAAAAACTACGCAAAAATGGCTGCGATTATAACTGATCAACTTCGTATATTAAACGCAAAAGATTTTATTGCTAGTGTTGCATCCACTAGCAACTCTTTCTATTCGTTTGTGGGACTTCCTAATCCTACTGATGTTGATGCAAGTTGGGATAGCAGTCCTCCTGATCCGAGGGATAGTTTTGATGAAGAGAATAATTATTGGGACACAATGATTGCTCTCAAGAAAATTGATACTGATGACGTGAAGCAAGTAATTAAAAAGATTACTTGGAGATCTGGTACAACTTATGACATGTACCGACACGATGTAAAAGCAGAAAGTCCTTCAAAACCATCAAATGCGATTAGTTTATACGAAGCAAATTATTATGTAATGAACTCTGACTACAGAGTTTACATTTGCTTACAAAATGGAACAAGTCCTGAAAATCCAAGTGGTAGAGCATCTCTTGATGAACCCACTTTTACAGATTTAGAACCTAGAGAAGCGGGGACAAGTGGTGATGGTTATGTATGGAAATATCTTTATACTATAAAACCTGGAGATATTGTAAAGTTTGAGTCTACAAACTTTATGCCAGTTCCAAAAGATTGGACTACAACAACTGAAGCAAATATTTCTGCAGTTAGAAACAACGCTAGCAC
>Ga0208405_1000061_pt1 | contig 18004 bp, 6 predicted proteins | sample ETNtaG_32_FD_185766 | JGI IMG/M metagenome (GOLD analysis project Ga0208405, IMG submission 185766) | Marine microbial and viral communities from oxygen minimum zone, Eastern Pacific Ocean - ETNP201302PF84A (SPAdes) (version 2) | ecosystem: Environmental > Aquatic > Marine > Oceanic ... | reverse complement strand
ACCATTAAGTTTTAATCTTATTTTACCTTGTCCTGCAAATCCTGTACCACCTGGATTCTCTCCAACAATACTATCTTGTGCAAAGTAAGTAAATGAGTTTAACCATTCTGCTCTTGCACCATTCTTAAGATATAAACCTCTAGAATTAGGTACTACAAATGTACACTCATTGAATAGTATAGTTGCTTCTGAAGATGATGTTGCTACTACTGCACCATCAATTAATGCACCTCTACCAGCATCACCTTGATTAAATCCACGAGGGTCACTTGCACTGGTAACACTACCTTTTGTTATTACACTAACACCTTTAATATATGGTCTTCTACCTTCTGTTGTTATTGTATAATTATTCTTTAACTTAAATGCATATCCTGTATCATTACTACTATTATAGAAGTAATCTCTAACTGTAAGATCTTCAATCATACAGTCACCAATCATTTGGAATGCATCAAGTTGATTAGTTCCAGTTGTTGGTTTAATAAATGTATTCTTTTGTCCACTACCTCTTACTGCTACACCTGCAGGTATTTCTAATGGAAATATCTCTTCATACTCACCTGCAGAAACGTTGATTACATCTCCTGACTGAGCATATGTCATTGCATACTTTATAGTTGCAAATGCTGTGCCCTCTGTTGCTCCCCACTGATTTGTATTTTGTGCTGCTGTATTTAAAGGATTATTACCACCTACCTGTGCTTTATCTGTACCATTCTTTGAAACATACCATTCATTCCCAACACCATCCGTGATGCTCTGAACGAACATCGAAGTGATGATTGTTTCGTCATTCGGAGCACCATTAAGTAATTCCTCAACCGTACCGTTATTATTAATGAATAACTTACGATCAGGAATATTTAAGGCAATTTCATTATTTCTAAGATCCGCTACTTGCGGTTTAGAATTAGGTGTCGTTGACCTCTTTGGCTGAATTCTCGTTGCCATCTACAGCATTCTCTTGTTTGGAATTTTCTATACTACTATTTAACCGTTTGGTTAAATCGTTTATTTTCGCTTCTAGAACGATATTTGTTAAAGTCAAATCAGTTACCTTCTTTTGAAGGATTGAAATTAAAGCATTAATGTCGATGTCATTCATAATTTGTTATGGTCTAAAACGTGCCCCCGTCGAGGGTATCTGTCCATACAGGAACACCAGAAGCTGTTACTGTAAGAATTTGGTATGAAGTAGCAACGTCAGGTGTAATACCTGGGTTACTCATGTTGGCAGCAGCAGTTTCTAGTAATTCACTAGTGCCATTACCATAAAGAATACCGTTAGTGTTAAACTCAGATCTACCAGTACCACCATACTCAACTCTTAAGTCAGTATCTAGTTCTAGTTCACCAAGAACAACGGTTCCTCTATTTGATGTTATTGCAGTAACTCTTAACTTTAAGTCATCAGTTCCTGCAGAACCACCTATTGCGTTACCTGGAATAGTTAGTAAGTCACCTTCCTCATAATATGTACCAGCAGTTGTAATAGTTATAGTAGTTATAATACCAGAACCATCCCTTCCAATCGTAAACTCAATGCCAGTTCCCTGACCACCAGAAGCAGATAAACCTGTATATGTCTGGTTTGCTTGAGCAACAATAGTTGTACCACTTTCATAATCTTTATCATCTTTCTCTTTTGCTACAGAACTAACTGCACCAAAAGTATGAGTAAAGATATTGTTAGTGTTAGTTGCATCTTCTATAAAGGTAAATGCACCTAAACCATCTTTACCAGCAGTTCTATCAAAACCAAAGAATCCATGTTTGATTGTAGATCCATTATGATATGAGTATTGGATACCACGATCCATTCCGTCATTAGAACCCTGTGTAACAGTAATAAAGTCACCTATCTCCATCTGTGAAGAGATACCAGAGTTCAATGTTAGAACTGTAAGTTCAAAACATGACTGATCAGTAGAATCTTTATTAATTGTTACTGTAGTAGGACTACCAGTGTTACCATCTGCTAATTCAGTTTCCTCATAGAATGCTGTCTCTCTAAGAGTAAGTGCTGCACTTAATGTAATTCTAACAGTAGATGCTGTTTGTGAAACAAAAGTACCTAACTGTTCATATACACCACCTTTCTTATGGTAAATAGCATCTCCATTACTTGCTCCACTGATTGAACCAGAAGTATGGAATACTACATCTATACCAGTAATTGTTCTACCACCACTACCAACGTTAGTACCAGTTACTAATCCACCAGTAGCAATACCAGAAGGATTATCAATATTAAATGTTGTACCGTTTGTTAGTGTCTGTGCTGTTAATGCTTTTTCAGAAGTAGTATCACCTATGTTAAACACAGGATCATTTACTGTCATCTGAGTAGAGTTAACAGTTGTAGTTGTACCAGCAACTTGAAGGTTTCCTCTAATAACAAGGTCACCTGCAGCATCTCCATTGACTGGATCTGGGTCTAATATAATTTGTGAACCAGCAGTTGTAGAAATGGTATTACCATCCATTCTAAGGTTATCAACGTTTAACTGACCTGTTAAACTAGTAGTACCACTGTATACGTTAGTTCCGTTGAAGGTAACAGCAGCGTTAAATGTTGTCGTAGATTCAACAGTTAACTGGTCTGTATTTGATGTACCAATAGCAGCATCATCATCAACTTTAAGTTCCTTAATCCATGCAATTTTATCAACACCCAAACCACCAGAGATCATTACAGCAGCGTTGGTTCTGTTTGTTGCATCAGTTAAGTCAGCAGCAGTAATTTGAACTCCATTATCATACTGCCAATCAGCACCTTCAACTCTTACTTTGTCTAGAGTTACTTCATCATAACGTATACTTCCTTCCCCCTCTGTACCAAACTGAATCTTAAGATCATCTTGAAGTCGAAGCTCAGGCACATTACCCCCGACTCTATCTAATCTTAGAACGTTTGCTACTTCGTCAAATTTAAATTCGATATCTCCAGTAGTACCAAATTCAAATTCCTGACTATCTTCTACTACAATCTTACCTGTACCGTTGGCACGGAAGATCATATCTTGGTCTGTAGTATCAGTTTCAACTACATTACCGTCTATATTAATATCATCTACTCTAAATCTGTCTATTTTACTGTTGTTGTCAACAATAACTCCAGAATTTGCAGTAAGAGTTCCATGAACATGATCTAACATGTCAGTGAAATACTTACCTCCAATTACTTGGACTGTAGTATTATTATCACCAATGAAGATTCTATCTCCTCGGTTGACTTGAGTACCAGTACCAACCGTTAAAGCTAACTCACCAAATTCTAAAGAACTAGGTACGGTTGTGCCAGTACTTCTTTTTACTAGGATGGTTGATGCCATCAGAAGCTACCCCCGTTTACTGTTACGTGATTAAGAACATTTGTTGTTTGAAATTTCTGACTCGCTGAGTCATATACTAAAACATAACCTTCTGCAAGCCCAACAGTGCTTGTGTCAACGTCAGCAAGGTTTTGTAGGGTTGCTGCACCACCTATAGCGATTCGAGATACCTGTGGAGATACCTGATCCCCAAATCTAACTCTACTCATACTGTTACTCCTTCTACGATAGTTATTACACCTTCCAGTATTCTGGATTTTACATTCTGAGCTGATGTTACCACAACGTCATAAACATATTTACCAGGAGTCATTGCTGCTGTTGTAGCATTACCCAAAGATATGGTAATAGCACCAGAAGTTACTGGAGGTACAATTAGTACTCCAAAATCTGTTGAGGTATTACTCGTGTAGTGCTTCTTTATCTTTCCTGCAGCAGTGAAACCAGTCAAATCGAAACTTGATCCGTTATCATTAGTTACATAGAAAGTGTTTGTAAAATCAGCACCCTGATAAGCAATTAAATTGGTTACCGCAGCTAGCATTAATTATTCCTACATCATTTTGTATTTATACCAGTTGTCAATTTAACTAACAACTGTTTAATTTCGGAAATTTCCGACTCTAACTTGTTTAATCTCTCTTTATCTGACTGTCTTGCCTCACGTTGAGCAATATATTTCTCATATTCGCTACGATCAGTATTTACTATCGCTCCTGTTTTAGGATCTCTTTTTAAATTTGAATTTCCTTCTACTGGTATTAAGCTAGAGCTATGCATCTTAAATCTTTAATAATAGGTACAACAGCAGCATTACGAGATCTCATTCTGAGTTTAATTTGATATTGTGTAAACTGCTTTCCAGAAAGATCTTTCTGATATGAATAGTCAACAAAATCAAATTCATTCTTACTACCAGAGTAATTAGAAGCAGTTAATTCTTCCCAACTTTGATCGCCAGGATTAGTTTCATCACCTGTTAGTAATTTAACATATACATCAATATCAGTTTCTGATGAGTTATATGCAGCAAAATCAATTCTTAATGAAGTACACTCATTAGCAACTGTTATCAACTTAGTGATATAGTTTGCACCATTAAAATCTTGCTTTGGACTTGCACCAATATCATAAGTAGAATCATCATTAAAGAAGAACTGTTTACCAAAACTAAGTCCATCAAAATCAGTAACTCTGTTTCCAGTTGTTACTATACTCAATCTATCTTGATCTATTACAGGACTTAAATTATCTGATGTACTAGAAAGTGTAAACTGTAATTGACCAGATTGAGCACCAACCATCTGTCTCTCTTCATTAATAGCAGATGCAATTACTCTAGGTGTATTGTAGTAATTATGCTCATTTAATGCAATAGGACTAAAGGCAGAATCTCTCTTATAGGATCTTTGAGTTGGAACAGAACCAGATGCAGGTGTACTAAATGCAGACGTTCCTATGGATGATCCAGTAGTACCTCTAAATGTAGCATCTATAGCAGTGCCAGGTAACTCTCTATACCCTACTAAAGGCATTATTGAATGATACGCTATGTTCTTACTTCCATATACATTGTCACCACCAAATGTAGTATTAGTAGTTGCAAGAGTTCTTGTCAAAGAACTTAAATCAATTTGATAACTATCAAGAGTTATGTACTCTAGTTGATTATGAATTTTATTGATTTCTGTTAAAGGAATACCATTAACAACATAGTGTTCTGCTTGCCATCCAGAATCTTTCTTAAATCCACTACTTGGTGCTGTACCTTCAACTAATCCAATAGTAGTAATAGTATATTGATTATTAGCTTCGGTACTTATTCCAGTTAATGGGTTATAACTGTATACACAATCTCCTATTTTAACATATGCTGGATTTGAATTTGAAGGTAATTTTCCGTCAATAGGATTAGTAAATGTAACAGTTGTTGAAGAAGTTACAGAAGAAGTGTTAATAGTATCTGGTGCTATAGTTATTGTTGTTCCAGATTTGTTTGTTACTCTACAATTTGAAGCAAATATACTACCAGCAGAAGTAACAACATCTCCAATTTCTATACCTGTATCATCGGTTACAACTATAGAACTTGATCCTGTAGCTATAGGGTTTGTTGTTCCATCTACAGTTCTATCAATTGCATTATATTTAAAATCAGTGTATGATCCAGATAATGTTATGGCCGAACCAGCAACACCGTTATAATCAGCATCTAGGTTAGCATATTTTTCACTACTTACACCCTTTAACTCTACATAAGATGCTGAATCATACATTCCATGATTCTTATGATAGACCTTCATTCTACCACTATTAACAGTTAGTTCAATAGGATCTCTTCTTAACTTATTATAGAATAGATTTCCACTAGTATCCACATTCATAGTAATACTAGGAGATTCACTTATATCAAATTTTGCTCTATAAATTTTAAACTTCATGTCTTGCATTTCTGCAGTAGTCCATGTAGATGCGTTTTGTGACTTGAATAAAACACCTGCATATGGTTGTTTAGATATTCTTTCTCCAGTTAAATCATCTTTACCCATTTCTGATAACCATACCTTATACTCAACTGAAGATGTCAATAGAGCAAAACAGTATTCTTTTCTTTCTAGAAGATAAACAGGAGTTTCAAATACAAATGTAGTTGCAGTTAAAGCATCATCTGATATATTAACATTAGATGGATCTAAGTTTACAGTACCTAATATTATAGGAGAAGGATAACCATTAACCATCTCTCTAATTTGCATTGTTACAGGTAATGCAGTATCCTTTGTATTAAAGAATACGTCAATCTTAGATATAAAACATCCACCTGCTTCTTCAATTAAGAATGATTGTGCAAGAGGGTCATACCAACCACCAGCTCTAGTTTGAGTTGATGATGATGTTATTGTCCTAGTATCACTAACTGTTTCATGTACAACTTCAGCGTTCCTTACTAAAAGAACATCACTTTGTTTAGTTAAGATAGTACCATTAGCACTATATGTGCCTTCAGCAGAACTATCAGCATCACCAGGAATTAATGAATTGCTTGGACTATCAGTTAATCTAACAATAGATTCTCCAGTTTTCCATCTTGGATTGGAATTGTCAGTTGGATCTGGAATAAAGATACTTGCTCTTAAGTTACCTTTATCATCAGCAATAAGATGTTTCTTAGTTACAGTAGCAGTAGCACCACTAGTAACACCAGCAATTACATCTCCTTCTAGAAGATAACCACCATAATTACTTCCACCCAACTTCTGCATAGTTGCTATGTTTAAGTTAAGGAAAGTAGATGTAGTACTATATGCAGTAGCTGTAATTTCATTACCAGTGTATGGGTCTATACTGTAAGGTTTGTTAAGTTTAGCAATTCCTCCTTGAGGATTTCCTAAGTTACACTTAAATTTTCTGTTAACATTACCTGTTACTACTATAGGTTCACCACCTTGGAATGCTACTGATCCAGCAGTCATAGATATTTCAATTATCTTAGGTGTTGTATATGCAGATATATCTTTACCATCTAAGAATGGATACACTCTAATATTTGGTTTTAATCTATATCCAGTAATAGAGAAGTTCCTAGATCTCTTAAAGTGAGCATATTTTGTATCAACAACTCTGTCTCCAAGAACTTTTCTATCAACACGTGGTGTTACAAACGCCCTTATACCACTTCTACTTTGACCCGTAGTTGTTGTAGTAGTTGTCTCAGTAACTCTTCTGATTGGAGGACCACCACATTTTTGTCTTTCAATATAACTTCTTCTACCAGTAACTTCTTTACTTGTCCATTGAGTTTCCCATGAATTCCATTCTGTAGGTCCAAAACCACTATTAGTGTCTATACCAAGTTCACGTATTGTTGCTTCATAATCTCCTTCTACTTCTGTTAATGACTCTGGTAAACGATTCTCTTCTATCCAGTCATCAGATGCTGGAAATACATTCATTAAACCAACCCATGATACAACAGCAAATGGGTTTACATTTTCAAGAACACATGCATATGGTTGCTCAACTAATAATTGATCAGTATAATTAAGCATCAACAAATCACCCTTCATGTAATTTGTAGGTTCAGTATCATAAACTAAAGTGCTATTTGTACTATAGTGTTGAGGTCTTAACTCACCCATAGTGGTATCCATAGAACACTTGTAGTTTGGTTCTCTTGGTTCACCAATAGCATGAGATGAGAAATTGTCTACTAAGAACCCATTCTTTAATCTATTATTACCACTACCATCGGCAATGAATAGGTTTTTAGTATCAGTTTCTAATAAACTTAATTGTGTATAGTATTCTATATTTTGTATTCTATTCTCAAGACCACCAATATCTTTCATGGTGTATCTTCTTTGATAATGTCTTCTTATCTTAACATCATTTAAATCTCTGATATATGCAGGCATATCAATAGATAATACCTTCATAGCATTAGCAAGTGCATCAGATGGAGATTCTGGGAATAAACTAGGAATACCTTCTTTACTAATAAACTTACCATTCTTATCAAGATATAATTCATCTCTTCTAGCTAAGTAATATTCAACATCTCCGTCAGTTGTACCACTTGGTAATAGATATTTACCTGTTTGTCTAAATTCTGTATTAGCAAACTCACCACTAGCAGTTGTTAAAGTTGTACCAGAAGTTAAAGCTGACATAGTATATGGAGTTGTTACTTCTCCATTTCCAGTTAATTTTGCTGCAGCATCAATTCTCCAGTCAATAAGATCACTTAAATAACATTTCTCCCCATTAAACTCATAACTTGGAATATCATCATAATCAGCATCATAGAAAGATTCTACACTAGCAAAAACTCCATCATTATTTTCTGTCTTAAAATGATCGAAAATAACAACTAACTTACTACTTACTGATACATCACTATCTGTTGATACTTTAACTAATTTACTATAATTAAATGCTTGATCTCTTTGTCCATCATCTAAAGTATATCTGTCTTTAATATTTGGAAGACCGTGACTATCAATTGAGCTTATAGATCTTTCAGCAGAACTAGCATATCCAAATAATGTTTCATTAGCAACAAAGTTTGTAGTGCTTAGATATACAAAGTATAAAGTATTACCTGATTCTTTAATTATTCTTCCTTTTGAACCACTTGTTCTACCAACTATTACTTCACCAACTTGGAAAGAAGTTGTCGCTGAAGATGATTGTAAAGTTATTTTTGGAACACTATCTATCGCTGCAGAACCAGGACCTGTTGCAGCTGGATTATTATAAATTGCATGTATCTTAGAAACTTTAGTAGTACCAAGAGATAATATAGTGTTATTAAGAGGTGTTGTAGCAGTGTCTACAATGTCTAGACATCTCATTTTCTTATGTGAAATAAGATGTTGTGATGGTGTATCAATCTTTTGTGGACCTATTAAAGTAAAATTAAAACCTATGTAATTAGTATTTCCCCAACTTAATTTAACAGTTCCACTATTAATACTCACAGCTGTTAAAGTAATAGCAGATGTTACACCATTAATGAATACAGTGTAATCACTTGCAGAATCAGAAAAGTAATTTCCAGTTACCTCTATAATAGCATCACCAGAGGTAAAACCTCCACCTGTTGCTCCTTCAGTTGTAACTGTACCTGTTTCAAATGTTTGTACTGATTGTACCTTAGTATCAGATAATGTTTTTATAGTACGTCCTTGACTAACCTTGAAAAATAAAGGTTTTGGTGTACCTTGTAGTTTATTGATAGTATAATCTGTACCACCAGAAACTGTATCACTAGTCCAGTTAATAGTACCACCAAGGTTTACTTTACCACCAACTAAATTAGCAATAGTGTTAGTACCTATAAATGAGATATTTACCAACCTTACAAGATTAGTAGTTGTAGCAAGAGTATATTCAGCAGCAACTAATATTGCATATCCAATAACTGTACCACCAGAGTTCTTTAACGCAACTTTATTTGCTCCAGTTAAATCATTTGCAATGTCTGCTTGTGCTATAAATCCACTATTAGGAGCACTTAATACAAATTCTGAACCTCTACCATCTGTAGGAATAGTTGAGTTGTTTATTAATTCAACAGTTCTTGGTTTGTTTATATCAACATAGGTTGTCTCAAGGTTTTCTAATTCATAACCACGAACGTATGCTTTACCTGGTGATACTGCAATATTAAATATATCTTTAGTTGGAGTGTTTCCATCATCAGTTGTAGTGTTAACTTCAAATACACCGTTGTTTATTCCATTATTTAAACATTCGTCTTTTGTAAAATCATATGCTCTTACTTCATAATCACCAGATTCATCATAAGTTCTTCTAGCAAGTATGTCTTCAATGCTTGATGTTTGTCTATCTTTAACAATATTTTTAGTATATCCTTCATCTAAACGTAAAAGTTCAATAAAATCAGTAGCAGAAGCATCTGTTAGTGATTTCTTAGATAATATTGCTTTTAACTTTAATCTATGAGCACCAGGTGCAGAGTAGTTAGAATATCCCTGTGATGGATCTGTTAATGTTGTATCTTCCTCTGGAGTTACAATTTCTTCTAGTATTTGTAATCCAACTTTATATGAAGGAGTTGTGCTAAATTGATCAAGAACAATCTCTTGTTCTAACACTTTTACAAAGTGTCCTTTTGCAAAGTAAACACCTTCAGTAATCTTAGCAGAAGATCCTACATAGGAAGCACTTTGACTGACACACTTAGCAAAGTCAGTGTTTGCCTGTATAACAGTAGTTCCAATACTAAATGAGTCCTGTGCTAATATAATTTCGTCATCAGCAAACGTACCACTAGTATTAGCAGTACCAGCAGAAATATATTTTACATATAATGTCGTCTTACTCTTCTCTGACTGTTCAGAAGTTAATGCATTAACTACTTTTGCTTTAACACCTGTAGTGTTACCAATAATTGTTTGTCCTACGATATAAGGTGTAGTTGAACCTGATGGTGTAGCAACTAATGCGTTACTAGGTATACCAAAGTATTCTTCTTCTATTAATATTGCAGAATATTGTAAATCGAAACCAACTTGACCAGGAACTACCTGATCTCCTTCTTTGTAAATACTCTTTCCAAACTTTTCTATCTGATCCTGTAGGATAGATTGTGATTGTGTAAGTTCTCTAGCCTGAAGTGGATATCCAGGACGAAATAGCACCCTATGAAAATTCTTATCAGGGTCAAAATCCTCAAAGTATGGAGGTGTATTAAGATCTGTGGATTGAGGCATTTTAGAACTCTAGGATAATCTTAAAATCTTCTGTTTGGTCGTCGGCTCTTGAAATAGTAGCCCTATTATCTATGTAGATGATCTCACCAGAACCTCTTGTCAGTTCTGAATCTTTTACTGCAGTTGATGCGTCAGAATCAACAGTTTTCTGTTCAACACTTCCACCTATAGGTGTAATAGTAACGTTCTCACCAGCAACGAAGTTAGGTTTAGTACCTGTACTAGTTAGACCATATTGTAAAACGTTTTCTTGAGTGTAATATATTGTGAAAACACCATTAGCACTTTCATAATGTATAACTCTTCCAGTAGCACCACTAGTAGCACCCTCTATCTTAGCATCGTCATATGTACCATCAGTAGATGAAGATAATGCTGAAGTTATCTTAAGTTGCTTTGTACCTATTGCAATACCAGAAGATGTACTGACAATCGGATTATAAAGTAACCCAACAATATGAAAATCATTACCAAAGAGGAAATCATCCTTTTCCAACTTGGCGTGCATCGCTATTCTATAACCACCTAATTCTCTACCTATTTGTTGTCCTAATCCTTCCTTTCCTGTAATAACAGGTCTTAGTATACCATTTGAACCAGTAGATAAGTTAACTTGACCATACGTATAACCTTGACCAGGATTGACTACCTTAATTCCTGTTATACCACCACTTTGATTAGTAGATGTAATTCTAATCTTACCATTAGTACCATCACCAATAATATCGTATTCAGTGTTTGCTAGGTATCCAGTACCTGCAGCGTCTATCAATACATTATAAATTGAACCACCATAGTTAGCAGCTGGTGCTATTACATTTGATGGATCTATTGCACTATCCTCTGGTATGGGAACATATTCATCAGTTTTAAACTTTTCAAAGTCATTTGCATTTACAGTGAACATGTACTTCCAAATATACCCATCAGGTAAAGTGAAAGGTGCACTGGAGGTAGATGTTGGTTCTGAAGTAGATTCTCCAGCACCATTATTATCTAAACACTTATAAACTTTATATTCTGAAGTTACAACATAGAAATTAGTTTCATATAAATGCTGTTCAAAGTTATTTGACTGAACATAGGTTTTTACGTTACCAACAACATTAGTAACATCACCATAATCATGGCGATAAATGTCATATACAGTACCACTTGCCCACTTATTATTTCTAATAACAGAACGCATCTCTGCTGAAGTAACTCTCTTTAAACCAATTATCTGATCGTATATCTTAAAATCTGAACTTTGATTATCTATAGGGTCATTCGCTATGTTGGTTGGAGTACCGTCAAAATTTGTCCAACCAGTTGCTTTTGCAAAAAACAACCAAACCTCTGCCAACGAAGACGCAGGAAGAGCCGAAACACCTGATATACCAGGTATTTCTTTAAGAGCTATAGCATCTTTAAACTTTTCAGCAAGTACTACTCTAAATTTATCAGTTAAAATCGCTGCCATTGTCTGACGGGTTTCTTTTTATTTATAGGACTAGAAATTATAAATAAACTCTACTTTAAAGAACAAATGTTCTTGACCAACACCAACGTTGGTTAGAGAGATAAAGTTATCAGCATCTAAATTTGCTTTAGACGTTGCTAATTTTATCGTATTAATATCAATTACTTCTACATGATATTGAGTTGCATCATCTAAACCACCAATTGCTGTACCACCATCACTGGTATATGAGATCACATCACCAGTAGTAAATCCATGACTAAAAATAGTTATAGTGTTAGCAGTTGTATTTACATAGGTAGTAGATGATCCATTAACTATGTGAGTTGCTACAGTTTGATATTCATTTACAAGGTCATCAACATCTACTGCATGTGAATTTATAGTAGATATATTTTGATCAATAGGGAATTGAGGATCCTCTAGTTTAACGTATAGTAATCTATTTGCTTGATCCCATCTCACTAAAGTAGCAGTTTTAACTGCACCTCCTTGAGCATTAAAGGATATAGTAGTACCATCAATAGTTTGAATACTACCATCACCATTAGTACCACCTACAGTTGATGATAAAAACGTCTCACCAGCTGCAGTAGCGTTTAATTTAACTATTTGATCAAACGGAACATCATAACCAATTTTCACACTTTGCAACTCATCAACTGTACTGTTGGTTCTTGGCACAAATGTATTGTATGTACAATTAATATGCCTTATACCAAAGTTATCTGTAGCTGGTAGAACTAAAGTAAACTCATTATTATCATCATTAGGTGAATTAGGAAGATCCGATGATATATCATTCAAAGTCATTTTAGTTATTTCAGTTGTATACCAAACCTTGGTAGATAAAGGATATGGGGAATTTGTACTACCAAATCCATTAACTGTTGACTTTAAAGTTCTTCTAGCACGTAAGGATTCTCTTATCCTTGCCTTTTTATGTAGATCAGCTTTAAACCAATCTGTTCCATTTGGTGTTGCATCTATACTCTTAGCACCTAATACTAAACCTGCAGAGTCATCTACAGATAAAGTTGTAGAACTAGTAACATTGTTAATTATTCTTGGTTCTACTTCATCTGACTGAATAATAACATCATCTGCTTCAACTACAGCATCAATATCAATACTATCAAAATCATTAGGTGATCCAACAAATATATATCCTTCAAAGTCAGATCCTGATCTTGGTGTAGAAGTAAATTCAACCACACTACCAAGTAAAGTAAATGCTGTAATTAAATCAGGATACGCCTGAGGTCTTCCAAATTGTGTTGTAGATGGTATTTGTAATACACCATCAATAAACAATAGTAAGTTAGCACTTATATTAGTTTCTGGTTTTGCTTTATGAATCAAACTGAATATCTCACCATTAGTGCTTCTTAAATCAAATACAGTATCAATACCATTAAAATATGGTGACATATCTTGAATAGCTTCTAATTCACCAACATAGAAACAGTTAAATGATACTCCATCCTCTGGTGCTTCAGTAAAAACAATTGTAGTATGTTCTGTAGGAAGACCACCATCTACTTTTGCAAGTGTATATGACGTACCTGTTTTTTGAAGTATACCATTTATAATGATGAAGAGTTCTTTATTAGTGTCTATATTTACTCTCTCACCATCTTTCTTCAATTCAAATATTGTTTTTTCACCATCAAACCCTCTATAGAAGTTAGATACAGTAAGGGTTCTTGGAGTTATTTTCTCAACACTACTACCATTTGCAAACACTCTATCATTACTGCTAGTTAATTGTGCTCTAGTTACAGTTAGATCATTTGTTGATACATTGCTAACTTTAACTACTTCATAGTTATCAATTACTAAGTAATCACCATTAGTGATACCAGTTGCACTTGTTACTGTAAATACAGTTTCACCTGTTAATAAACCAAATGGTTCATTTAATGTAGTAGCAGTAGTTGTTTCTATAGCAGATACAACACCACTTTCTAATGTATCACTTGAAGCAAAAGCAAGATCTCTATTAGCATTAGTTGTTTCTAACTCCTCTACCCATAACTCATAATGGTTAATTCTAATAGCACTGAGGTCTAAAACTTCAAGAGTTAAACTACCACCACTAATATTAGTAAATGTTACTTGTCTATAAGTACCAGAATCTGGATCATTGTCTATTGCTGATATTTCTAACTCATCATCATTAGGACTGGTTAATCCTATAGAAGCATTATACTTAACTCTATCTCCTACATTTATTCCTATTATATCTGCTAAAGTAAGATTAAATGTAGCAGCGTTAGCAACTGTTGTTGATCCTATACCTGTGTTAACTACCTTACGATTAGTTTCTCTAACTACCCTAGCAATTCTTCCAGAAGATGTAGATGTTACAACATAGTCACCAACAACAAAATCTATAGGATCTTGCTTGACCATAACAACATTCTTACTAATATCATCAAACTGATAGTTTTTTGGAATAGGTTCAGCAATTGCTTGACCATTAATAGTAGTTTGATCACCAATACCTCTTCTTCTATAAAGAATACCCACAAACTGTCTACCTACAATTGAATCAGGATTTACATACCTTTGTGGTGCTTCAAAGAAGTTAATTTTCCTAACACCACTGGTTATTGTCTTATATGCAATATCTGGTGTTTGTATTACACCTGCAATATCTACAAGATACTCTTTAGAGTTAATTACAGTACCAGTTGGTATAACAAGTTGTCCATCTTCAATTTTATAAGAATATTGATTATTAATGATTCCATGAGTGGATGTTTCTAAAGATACACCTAAAGGATCAATCATAACAACTATATTGTCATATGTGAAACTATAGTCAAATACAAGATCTTTACTTGAATCTATTTCATAATCATCAGTTGATTGTAATACACCATCAACCCATACAAAGTAACTTTCTTTAGAAGTAGAACTACTTGGTTTATTAGATAAAGTAACTGCAGTTGCTGCTGTTACACTACCACTAGTAAATTCATTCTTTAAGAAACCATTTAAATAACGAGCATTTAACTGAGATCCACCTGCAAGGTCTTCACTAAATGAAATCTCTCCATCATTACTACCAGAAATAGTAAAACTACTCTTTAACTGACAAACACCATCAATAGTAACTAACCAATTATCTTCATCTATAGTAGGATTATAAACTGAGAATGGGAATGGATTACCTGTTGAATCTCTTAATGGAACATTAGTACCAGCAGTTAATGCAGTAGTTTGTGTTGTACTGAAGTTATGAATAACCATATCTTCATTAAACTGTCTATATGTTAATGTCTCACCTGCAGGCATTAATTCACCAAGATCTTTTACAGATTCAGTAAAATCAAGAGTTTTATCTGAGTCAGTTATAATCCATGATGTTCCATATGTCTGAACAATGTTATCAAGGATAATAACCATCTGATCTACATTATATCCTTCAATATAATTGATATCACCATTACTTTCAGTAGGATTAGTTGGATTTACTACTTTAAGTTCAAATGCAGTTTTTACACCATCAAATTGATCTGATATATCATCAAATACACCAACAACAGATGTTTTTATATCTTTAACGTCAGTAAGTAATTTATTAAGAATATTAACTTCATCAAATCCTTTACTTCTACTAACGAAGTAATTATACTTCTGATTTACTCTAACAATACTATTAACGTCAGTAGAAACCTTTAATTTAGTTTCAGCATTAACAGTTTTCTTACTACTATTCTTTATTTCAGTGTTCGCAAATATCTTATAACCTGCAGGATGTGCTGCCCTTTGATATCCTTCTTTCCATTGAGCAAATGGTGTTTGTGAAGATATTTCATAAGCAAACTTTTGGAATCTTAAACTATCCTGTATCTTATAAACTCCAAATCCAAGATGTGATTTAGTATCTAAGAATTGTTTTGGTGTTTCTACCACAGAATCTAAAACTACCTCAGTAGTAGCAGCATACGCTTGATCTACAAAACCATATGCACCTGAGTTGACACCTACTAGTACATTTCCTAATGATACTTCTTTATTTGAGTTTTCTAATCTAACTATAGAACTATTAGGTTGCCATCCTTGATTTGCTGCAATATATCCAAAGTATTCATCTGTTATATTACTTGGTGAATCTCCAATTATAACTTTTTCATTAGTAATAAATGATGATTTTCTAATAGTTGCAGTAGCAGTTGCTTTTCTTTCTAATAATATTACTTGATAATATTGAACAGTTTGACCTGCAGGTACTATAATTGCTTTATCAAATGCACCACCACTTCCAACAGCATTAGTGCTTAATGGATCAACATAATCTGTACCATTACTTGTATATCTGTTCTTTAAAGTAATAGTGTCAATATATGCATAGAAAATACCACTTTCTACATATCTTTCAACTTGATCTGCTGTATCTGTATAATATGCCCTTATCTTATAAGAATCATTGTCTCTAAAGTATTCTTTAAAGTTAAATTTAAATTGTAGATCACCACTAGTGTTAAGAGTAGTAAAGTAATACTTTTCAATGTCTAATGTAGGTGCAGATGAATATCTAATACCTTCAAATGTAATTTCTAAATCTAATACCTTAGTGTTTGCTACTATTGGTTTCAATCTGACATGACTTGGATCTCCAACAGATAATCCACCACCACTAACAACAATTCTTGGTGTGAAGATATATCCTTCACCAGGATCTGTGATTGATACACCAGAAACTACAAAGTTTTGAGATATTTTTGATATTTGTGGAAATCTTAGTTTTGGTTTATTATCTGATGCTGGATTATACCCATATCCAGAACTAAGTGCTTGAACTGACTGTATAGTACCAACACTATCAGATATAGGTTCTAATATTGCATTTGAACCTGCATCACTGGTAACGCCAGTAATACCAGGTAATATATCATAATCAAATCCACCAGATGTCATGGTAGCAACTTTTATAGGACCTGTTGCAAAAGGAGAAGTTGTACTATACTTAAATGTATTACCATTATAACCACTAATAAATGCACTAGGACTTTCAGGAGTGTATATCTCAAAATTAGCAGTGTTAGCATTAACTACCTTATACTCACCATTAATTGGTTCAGGTAAAGTGCTTATATGTACATCGACAACAGTATTAGCAGTAAAATTAGTAAATCTTAAAACATACTCTGTTAAATCAGAAGAATCTGGATATATTGTAAATGAATCTAAATTACCAAATGCATCTAGAACTTTATTAACATTAACATCAAAATATTGTTTTTGTTTACTAGCATCGCCAGGACTAAAGAAAGATATATCAAATTCATCACTATTAACATTTAATGTATATTTGTATGATGATCCTTCATAAAATGTCTTATAATAGTTACCATTACTTAAAATAAAATCACCTGCACTGAATGTCGTTCCTGATAGAGTTAAATTAAGATTATTTACTGATGCTGTTGCTGCTTGTATTGTTATATCGTCATTTACTGTTAATCCATTATTTTGTGCAATAATTCTAGTTAATGTTCTATTTTTTTCATATTTTCCAACTTTTGCAAAAACTCTACTTAATCTACTAACTGGAGTTCTAGGATAATGCTGCCCAACAGTAGTTCCAAAAGTACCTCTCTCTACTATAAGTAAATGTTGATATGTAGAAGTTAGTATATTAATATTATCACTAACAACTGCAGTAGGATCATAAGTTGTTACACCTGCTAGTATCTCTGCTATAGGACTAGAATCAAATGTACCTTGATCAAACACTAAATCTTGTATATTACTATCACCATCTAAATCTACAACAACAGCTGGTGTTCCACCAGTTAAATCTTGTAATACTCTATCAAGGTATAGGTAATATTGAGTACCAGAAGTAGTTCCAGTTCCATCTACAATTCTAGTTCTTAAGAAAGTATCTTTTTTAGTAATTTGTATATCAACTACGTTTGCATTTTCACTATTAATTTGTACAACGTCACCTA
>Ga0208405_1000059_pt1 | contig 18127 bp, 20 predicted proteins | sample ETNtaG_32_FD_185766 | JGI IMG/M metagenome (GOLD analysis project Ga0208405, IMG submission 185766) | Marine microbial and viral communities from oxygen minimum zone, Eastern Pacific Ocean - ETNP201302PF84A (SPAdes) (version 2) | ecosystem: Environmental > Aquatic > Marine > Oceanic ... | reverse complement strand
TTTGCTGAGAAGCTTACAAGTTGTAAAAATGCGAGGGACTAAACACTCTCGTGCCAGACATCTCATCGAGTTAACTCCAGTTGGCTTAGCTGTTGTTCCTCTTCTCAAATGGGGACAAGATGGAGGACAAGCGTTTACATGAGCATCAAAGATACTGCTCAATCTATTATCAAAAGTATCAACGAAGGGGACACATTAACTAGTATTAGTTTAAGCGCTGAAAATTTTCATGAAGACACAGTAAAGTTAGTTTCTGTATTAGTTGGTAAAAAATTAGGGGGAATCTACGTTACTACCTCTAGACCTTCTTCACATATCAGAGCCGAGCTAGAAGAAGCCGGAGCTGATTTATCCGACTTATACTTTGTTGATCTTGTATCTATGACTGTTGGTGGAAACACCTCTGATGCTCGAACTTTATTCATTGAATCGCCAACTATGTTAGAATCTATTCTCTTGAATATCACTCTTTTAGAAAGGCGTCTAAAATCAAAAAGGCGTTTTGTAATGTTTGACTCTGTAAATGGACTCAGTATTTACTCTGAACCAAAAGTTTTGAGAGAATTTATTAATGTTTTAGGAAATTCTATGAGAATTAAAGAGATTTACAGTATGCTAATGACTGTGAAAGAGCAAACCGACGATGAATTGTCGTCTGCATTAAATTTATTATCTGATAAAATGATAGGAGAGTAAGTATGGCTGAAAAAATAGTTTCAACTGGAATCGAGCGTTTAGACGAGGCATTAATCAATGGAGAAGGTGTCGTATTAGGTAGTTCTATCTTGATAGAAGGTAGTTCAGGTTCTGGAAAAGAGCTATTATCGAAACAATTTGCTTCGGCAGGTGTTGGGTCTGAAACTGTAGTTTATTTTTCAACAGATGAAACCTCAGATGAACTTATCGATGTCTTTCAACAATACAAGTGGGCTACTGACTTACGTATTGTGAACGTAGGAACTCAATACTTTGAAAAAGTTCTATCTCGTGAATTGCAAGCTTCTCGTTTCAAACAAGAAGGTCTTTCTGTCTCTGAACTTAGAAATTTAGGATCTTATGGCTCTACCTCTGATCAAATTAACTTTGTTGCAGATATGACATATGAAATTTCAAAATTAAAGTCACCCTTCCGCGTTGTTATTGATTCTTTAGATTTCTTTTTACAATATTACAACCCTCTCGAGGTATTGTCTGCTGTAAGAACAATCAAGGAATATGCACAAGCAAATGGCGGAACTGTAATGTATACCATTTCTGAGGGCGCTCATGAACATAAAATTCATAGTCAGCTTGAAGCTATTTGTGATTTAGTTATTCAACTAGAAGTGGGAAGAATGGCTGCAGAGTTTGAAAACCGTTTAATTATCAAAAAGATCCGTAATCATCCTGAGAAAGCTGCTGTTATGATTTATGCAGTAACAGATAGTGGACTAACTCCAGAAATGATTACACGTGTTGCCTGATGGCTAAGTAATTAAGTTGAACGACTCCCAAATTACAGAATTACAGAAGAAGGGCAGTGAAGTATTCTACAGATTGCCGAAATGGCTTTCAATTTCTGTGAAGATTCTAAATTTAATTTCAACAAAATTAACTACAAGGTTCCTTTGGAACGTTTTTACAAAACCGTTAGACTTTAGAATGCGAGATGTTGAAAACAAGTTTTACAAGGAACATGCCCCTATAGATTTTTTCTCAGAATCTGCTAATAAAACTGTTAAAATTTATAATGTAAAAGGAAAAGGCTCTAAGATTTTATTTGTCCACGGATGGAGTAGTCGGGCTAGTAAATTTCATAAGATTATTAGTGAGTTTAAATCTAAAAATTTTGATATTACTGCAGTTGACATGCCTGCTCATGGCCAATCTTTGTCAAAAAGAAGCCACTTGCCCGAATTTTGTGATGTTGTTTACGACCTATCTAAGAATAATGGACCATATGATACTATAATTGGTCATTCAATGGGGGCGATTACTGCACTAAATGCTGTAAAAATGGGTCAAAATTTTGATAATGTTGTCCTTATTAATCCGGCAGCATACAGAATTGAACCTATTTTTAGAAATTTTATCTCCCTTTTTGGATTATCGGAGGACTTTTATGTTAAAAGTATGTTCGATTCCTTTGAAGCTAAGGATGGCCGAAAACCTCCAAACTACGGACCTGATAAATTCGCTACAGAGATCGAATCAAAATGCCTTATTATCATTCTGAAGATGACGCGCAAGCTAACTTCAGAATTGCCGAAAAAATTCATGAAGATATTAAAAATAGTAAATTAATGATGACTACAAACTTGGGTCATATGAGAACGCTAACTGATGATAAAGTCATTGAAACTATAAGAGAATTTATTTCATCATGAAGACAATCCTATCGTTAATTACTGTTTTAATCCTTGCAATGTCTGGTTGTACCGGGCCTGGGAATTTTTTTGATGAAGATAAAACAGTAGAAGAACCATATGTATTTGATTTGACTTTAGAGGACATGTGGAATGATATTCCCACGAATCAAACGTCTACTTCTGATATACTAAACTGGACATATGAATTTAGTAAGAGTCCTCGGGTAACGAATTTGACAGAAATAGGCTATAGCATGAACGGACAGCCGTTACTACTCGTTGAATTTGGCGATTACGACCCTAATGTTCCAACTGTTTACTTCGTAGCCGCTCAACATGGTAATGAGCCTGCTTCTGTTGATTCTGCATATTTGTTAGCTAGGCATTTTGCTAGAGGAATTCCCGAAGAAGTAGATCCTGTGTTAGAAAAAATAAATCTTGCCGTATTTGTTTTGGTAAATCCTGATGGAAGAGACGCAGGGTCAAGGGGAAATGCAAACGGTACTGATTTGAATCGAGACCATATGAAACTATTAGAACCTGAAGGGATTATTATGCAAAAAGCATTTCAAAAAATTCATCCTTCTGTGACTGTAGATATGCATGAATTTGGAGGCGTAGGATCAATAATTTTTCAAGTTGCAGCCCCTCAAAATCCTACTACTCATCCAGATGTGTTGGCAGCTTCATATGTTCTAGAAACTGATGTTATTGAATCTATTAATGAAGAATGGGGATTTGGAAGTGTTACCAATTATCCGCCGACTACTAGCTCTCAAGATTCGAGTATTCATCGAAACCACTTTGCTGTTCACGGTTCCGTAAGTTTACTATTCGAATCTGCTGTTTCAGAAGAATATTCTGAGAGAGTAAGGCTTCAGAGTTGGGCCGCAATTGCAGTTATAGACGAAGTAGTAGATGATCCCAACTATTACCTAGATGCAAGGCAATCCTCAGATGAAGAAGGTCAAGAAGGTAATGACATAGTGCATGCTTACTTGTTTGAATGTAATGATCCTGCAACAAAAGAAACTCTTCGAATTTTAAGAGATCACGGTTTCAACGTTGCCTACAAATCTGGTGATGAAAGTGTAACTTCCATACATTATGAAACATTTCTACCAAGAACAAGTTTTCCTAACGGGACTGCGCTAGTTCCAATGGACCAAATTGGATGGAGAATGATTAGTGAATTAATGGAATATACTTCAACTAAAGACCAACATTATACTAATTCTCCTAAAGATAGAGGCCAAGATGCATGGAGGGCTCTTGAACCTGTCGATTATATCATTGATAGTAATGTTTGTAGTTCCAACTAAATTTACTGATTAACACTGAGTTATTACTAAATAGTCATTATTTTAATTGAGTTAATGGATTGGTTGAACGTATTTGGTAAAGGATTATTTTCTGGAGCTGTGATTGTCGGCGCAAGTGAACTAGCTAAAAAATCTACAATTTTTGGGGCATTGGTAATTTCGCTTCCTTTAGCAAGTATCATGTCAATGACTTGGTTGTATAACGATACAAAAGACAAAGCCCAGGTTGCAGACTTTGCAGAAAGTATTCTCTGGTTAGTGATTCCTTCTATGGTTTTATTCTTGATATTGCCTGTACTACTCAGAAGAGACTGGGAATTCGAATACGCAATGGCAATTGGAATCATTATGACAATTGTAGCCTATGCAGCAGGAATTGGTATTGCTAAATATTTTGGAAACGTTTCATAGTTTTTAAATAACGCAGATATCGTCAATTCTTATGGAAGAAAGTCTAGCTTTACTTATTGTTGGCGGAGTTTTATCATTTATGGGTATTATGATGAATGCTATACCTGTAAAATTTGATGAAGATATCTTAGGCGCATTAGGTGCTCTCGAAAGTGATGCCAGTGAAAAAGAAAAAACACTTAGAAATTTCATTGCGCAACTCAGAATTGTAATAGGCGGTTTGGCTCTCACTCTTGGATTCATTGCAATTTACAATAGAGATTTACCAACTGGAGATGCAGAAAATTTACTGGTTTCTATGGGCGTTGGATTTATTTTAACAATGGGAATAATTGTTTCGGGATTATTTAGAGGATTTGTAGACAGGCTCATAGTTCCTCCCATGGTTATTTTTACTGTATTGAGTGCAATTTGTTTTTACGCCGGATTAATGTAAACTAATGGTTTTACCTCCTAAAGATCACCCGAGATACAAATCACTTCTAGCCCGTGAAAAGTTAGTTGATGCTTCTGAATTTGTTGCTAAACAAGGATTAATAGCTCACGGAAGAGGTGAAGCTTTTGACTATTTACTAGGTGAACAAACTTGTTTACCTGCGTTAAGTGCCATTAAAGCTGCCGCTTCTACTTTGATTGAGGCTAAAAATCCGGTTATTTCTGTAAACGGAAATGTTGTCGCATTAGCTGCTAGAGAAGTGGCGAGACTTTCCGAAATAAGTGGGGCAAAAGTCGAAGTTAACTTGTTTCATAGAACTCCAGAGAGAGTCGCTGGACTGACCAAAATGATGAAAAAAGTGGGAATTAACGCTCTTGGTGCAAATGCAGATGATAAAATTCCTGGATTAAGTTCAGAAAGGGCCAAATGTTGCTCTGACGGAATAGGTTCTGCAGACGTTGTCCTTGTTCCATTAGAAGATGGTGATCGTTGTGAAGCATTAGTGAATATGGGAAAGAAAGTAATCACCATTGATTTGAATCCTCTATCAAGAACGGCTCAAACAGCTCACATTACTATTGTCGATGAATTAACTCGATGCTTGCCTTTACTTTCTGATTTCGTTAAAGAAAAGAAAGGTATCGATTCTTTCAATAACAAACAATGTCTTGCAGATGTTTTAAACTATATGGCTGAGAGAATAAGTTCATGAGTGTTCTGAATATTTTATTTGTTGGAAGTGATGAAGTTGCGCGTTCAATTGCAAAAAAATCTGATTCTAGAGATGTAGACAATTATATTTACAAAGATTTGAAAGAAGGAGGATTATTTTCAACAATTTCAATATTAAGGCCAAATAATTATCCTGATAAACCTAAGCCATTCTTTACCTCCCTTACTGTTTCAGATTTTGGAATAATTGAAATTAACAAAGTTGACGGTGTTTTTGGTGAAGTTATAGTTTCGATGGCTTCTGCTGGAATTAAAGAAGGTCTTGTCATTCTGAATGCTTCAGAAGGAGAATGGGTCGATGATTCTCAAGTAAAAGCTTTGTTACAACAGGCTGGACTTTCTAACTGGGACTTTATTGAAAATGATGGCATCCTAATAAGGGAAAAACTCATTGAGGTTCTTAATCGAATTAAACCAAATGAAGATGAAGGTTTTGTGGTAGCCGTTGATCAAGCCTTTACTGTGAAAGGTGTTGGACTGGTCGCTATTGGCCATGTACAATCCGGAAGAGTCAATAAGCATGATGAATTGATTTTGGCAGGTTCTGAAGGGAATGCAATTGCTCGTTCTTTACAAGTAATGGATTTGGACGTTGATGTTGCAAATGTCGGTGACAGAGTTGGATTGGCAATGAGAACTGCTGGACCCTTTAGGGAAGATTTGTTAGGTAAAGGATCAATTTTAGCAGACTCAAATGAAAGATTTAATGTAGAATCAAAATCCAAATTTGAATTAGATAAAGCTGCATTTCAAAAAAATGATTTAGCTAAAGGTGATGTTGTACATCTTTGTTGTGATTTGCAATTTGTTGTCGGTAGGATCTCTGAAGTTAGTGATTTTATTCATATTGATTGGGATTTTCCCATAGTATTGAATAAGACATATAAGAGAAATCCTCTAATTGTACAACTAGAAGCCAATCCTAGAATAATGGGTTCTGCTAAATTCAATTAGTTTTAAAGCCTAGTACCGGAATAATTAACTGGTGTGTTATGAACAATAGGCTAATATTTAGAGCTGTGGCGTTTTCCTTAGCCTTTTACTTTTTTGTGAGAAATATTATCTACGGTTCGTATGTGATTCAGATTGAGGGGGCTACTTGGGGTGGAGGTTTAAGATTCTTAACCAATTGGAATTTATTATTAAATTTTATAATCGCAACATGTGCTTTACAAAATGAAAGAGATCGTAATTTTACTTCTCATTATTTTGTTCTACCTGCCTCAATGGTCCTCAATGTTTTAGTATTCCTACTCTACTGGTTAATCCGATTATTCGGTGGATTTGGAGTTCAAACAGAAGATTGGAGTATTTTCCAAATTCTAAGCGACTATTATGCACATTTTGGAACCTCTGCGTTTTTATTCTACGAAGTAATACTTTACTCTAAAGCTTTCAATAACCCATCAAAAGAATTACCTGTTTTTGCAGGCATTTTCATTGGATATATCACATGGATGGAATTTTTCGTTCAAATCAATAATACGGCTCCATGTGGGGCCGTCTCGTGTGGTTTCCCATATGAATTTTTGTACGATTTAGACTACATTGGAAGATTAATTTTCTACGGTATTGTACTGTTTATGGGTATTTCATCATGGATTGGATGTAAGAAATTAGTTAAGGGTCCTGGCCATTCTTTATTTTAGATTGTAAGCTATTATCTCTTCCCAATTGTCTGGCTTAGCAGGCCAACCGTCGGTCATATATGTGTAAAATTCCTTTATGTCATTTACTTGTAGTGCTTCGTTATTTTTCATTTCCTTAGAAATTGTAGAAAATGTATCTTCAGAATCGATTGCGTGAACTGCTCCGACATGATTAGGATAAACTTTTGTTTCTCCTGGTAATTTCTCTAATTTTCTTAAGCTATTGTAAAGCATCTCTGTTTTTTCACGAGGATCTCCTCCTAAATCAATCCTACCTACATCTCCTATAAACAAACAATCTCCAGATAATAAATTACCTTCGACTAAGTAGCAATTGTGATCATATGTGTGCCCTGGTGTGTAAAGCACTTCTAACTCTGCATTACCAATTTTTAAAATGTCTCCATCTTTGGTATTGATTTTTTTACCTTTATATTTTGTCATTTCGCTTTTAACTACTCCATCTAACCCATTTTCTCCGGCAAAATAACTTGATGCAGATTTACGATCTGCATGAGTATGAGTATCGATAACATACTTTACAATTGGAAATCCTAATCTTTTAAGTTCTTCATGTATATCTTCTTCAAATCCTTCAAATGAATCTATTATTGCACACTCTCTTTTTTTCTTACACAATAGTACGTAACTCACACAACCTGTATCTCCAAGAATTAATTGAGAAATGTGAACCATGTAATAATAAACCTAGAAAGGTATATAATATAATAAGTCACATACACCTTTGTTTCCACTGGAACTAATCATGACTTCGACGGGTTATTTTGAATTTATTTTTTTGCGTTAAAAATAAGTTTTATTTTGCAGTGGAAATGATGGTCTCCCTCTGTAAATTAATTATTTTAAGTTTTCAATACCTTTAAATAATTGGCTACCGGTAAAACTATACTTACTGCTTAGCAGTAAAGGTGAAAAATGTATCAAAAAACAACATTTGCTATATTGGTTGCATTGTGCTTTTTAGGAGCTCAAGCATCTAATGCGGTTGAAGAAGGACCAACTTTCTCTACTGGAGACACATGGGCATTTGGAATACAAATCGACCTTATGGAAGAAGTGGATTCTGAAATCCAAGATCTTGAAAATAATATCACATCTGAGATTATAGAAAGTGATAATTTTACACAAATTAGAAACTGGACTGGATTAGGTTTAGATTCTTTTGAACTTAACAATGAAGCTGTGCTAGGATTTTTCTACACTGGGGAAATAGTTGATGATTTTGACAACATGATCCATATGCAAACAGAGCAATCATTGTATTCACACACTGTAGTCGGAACTAAATTCACAAGCATGTTACCACCTGCAGGTACACACGATTTAAAAATTAAAATATCTTGCGATGGAGAATATGACGAAGAAAATGAAGAATGTGGTGAAGATGATGAAAAAATTGAATTACTAGACAATAACACAGGCGAAGCAATTGTAATGAAAGAAATCAATACTGAATTGAGTGGTGGAATGCATTACATTGCTAAAATCACCCAAGACACCTGGTGGACACAAGATACACATGAATTAGTAAAAACGCAAATTACAGTTGCACTTGGTGCTTCTGCAGATTTAACACTTAGAAATGTTCCTAATCTGACCTACGAAGGTGAAAGTATTTTGACAGCAATTTCAGGCCCTCAGTTTGAATGTGACGACGGTCAAACCATTGCATTCGAAGACGTAAATAACGATTGGGAAGATTGTGAAGATGGAAGTGACGAACCACGAGATGACGATGGCGACGGGTCTACTGATCAGAGATTTGAATGCGATAATGGAGATACATATCCACTCGATTATGTAAACGACGGAGAATGGCACTGTGAAAACGGTGAAGATGAAGGAGAGGGAGGAGTATCTCCTTGTTCTGACTGGGAAGAAAACGAAGAAGAGAAAGAAGCTATTTGTTACGAAACAATTAATGTTCTTTACGAAACAGCAGTAGTATCTATGGATGCAGAATTAAGCATAAACCTACTATTTGACTTCGGAGATAACCCAATGAACGCCATGAACCTTCCTTTGGAAGAAAATAAGTATTGGGAAGGCGAACTAGACAGATTAACAATCAGCGGAGATTTAGGTGGAAAGATTGATATCGCAAAACCAGAAATGTCCCTATGTCCAGATTTAGATTGCGATCAGTTACCTGAGATGCAAGACTTATATTCAGAAATTACCGACGCACTTCAAGAACTTCATGACAATGAAACATTTAGTATCACTGTTGATAGAAACGATGATGGCCTTCCAGACGTAATTACAGAGTGGAATGATATGTTCCCAATGTACATTCCAGAAACATGGATGGACGAAGTATTCCAAGAAATTGCAGACCAAGCATTCTGCGATGACCAAGAATCTGCAGAGGAAGGTGAAGAGTGTGACGAGACCGCAGAAGAAGAATACGAAAAATTAAATCTAAGAATTGAAAACAACAGATTTGCTTTCGGACCATACAACTTACACGATATTGAAGACTTCTCACCAATACCTTACGCATTTGAAACTGGAGAAAAAGAAAGCATTCAGTCTAGTACTGGAGAATCTTATGAGGGTTACCAAGTGTTCCCAACAGACAGATGTTCAGAAAACAATCCAGATAGAAATGAAGATGACTGTAATGAAGAAGATGAAGAAGATGACGGACGTGATGATGATGAAGATAATGATGACGACGACATAATTATCATAGATGATGGACAGGCCAGATCAAGTCACGATGACGATGAGCATGATGATGAAGACCATGATGAAGAAGAGTCTGAAGGACCATTCGATGACTCTGAGATTATCTGGTTCCACGATGCAGAGACTGGACATCCAGCATACATCAACATGGACATGCCTAACTTGAGAGAAGACGGCTACACAATTGAGATGGAACCAATTTCTCATACAGTAGCAGAAGAGAAAGTTGAGCAGAATGCAGATCCTGAAAACCCAGCAAAAACTGAATTAATCGACTTTGGTACTACTGAAGTGACAGATGAAGCTTCAGATGAGCTCCCTGGATTCGGAATACTAGCAGCTGGCGCATCTTTACTATTCGTAAGTCGCAGATTTAGAAAGTAATCCGAAATATTGAAAATTAAAGGCCCAAAGAGAATCATTTGCCTCACTGAGGAGCCTACAGAAATACTGTATCTCTTAGGAGAACAACACCGAATAGTTGGAATTAGTAGATACACAGTAAGACCTGAGGAAGCAAAGAAAAACCATCCAATAGTATCCGCATTTGTAGACGGAAGCGTTAAAAAAATTAGTGAATTAAAGCCGGATTTAGTAATAGGCTTTAGTGATATTCAAGGTGATTTAGCTGCTAAATTAATCAAAGCTAATTTGCAAGTCTTAATTTTTAATCAAAGAAGTATTGAAGAAATATTAGAAGTAATTTTGACTATTGGTCGAATAGTATCAGCTGAAGATAAAGCACAGAAATTAGTCGACGGATACAAAAAACGGTTAAATTTACTTCGAGAGAAATCGGAGAAAATTCAAAATAAGCCTAGAGTATATTTTGAAGAATGGGATGATCCTACTTTTTCAGGCATAAGATGGGTTAGTGAACTAATAGAGATAGCCGGCGGAGAAGATATTTTTGCAAATAAATCTCATGGAAAACTAGCAATGGAGCGTGAGATTCAATGGTCAGATGTGATAGAGAAAAACCCAGATGTAATCTTAGCTTCATGGTGCGGTAAGCCAGTTGATATTGATTCAATTAAGAGGAGAGAAGGTTGGAATGAAATTACGGCAATAAAGAATAATAGGATACACGAAATCGACTCTAGCATCATTCTTCAACCAGGTCCAGCTTGTTTAACAGATGGTTTGAAAGTAATAGAGAGTTTAATTAGAGAACAATAGTACCGAAATAATGTCTTTTAGAGTTGGCGACAGAGTTGAATGTAATTGGCAAAATCGAGGCATCAACTTTAGAGGAACAGTCGCATCAGCAAATGGGAATACATTTGATATCAAGTTTGACGACGGAGACTTTGAGGGGAACGTACCATTAGATCGATTACGCCCAGCTTCATCTGACGAGAAAAATCCTAGTCAATTAGGTAGTTGGCCAGGCTCAGCATTACCAAGGAATTGGTCCTCTTCGTCTTATGAATCGAACTCAGGTGGCGATATTTCACAAAATAGTGAAGCATATCGTAAATGGAAAGAAGGTAGTTCAATAAGCACTAATGAAGAATCAAACAAGCCTTTGTATGAATCAACAGGCGTAGAGCTTTCTACTCCAGCATTTCTTCAGAATTGGAGAAGAAAAGCAATCTTCGGAGTAATAATGACTATATGGGGAATGATGCCATACATGAGCTACCCTGTTTGGATAGTATTTTTTGGACCATTGAGAGTACTAGAGGGATTAGTTAGGCTATTAATCGGAGGGCAGGCCACGACTCCGAATATTCAATTTGATATTTGGGTTTTTGGTTCAGGAGGGACTGAACCAAGAACTGAGTCTACTGTTTGGGGAAATTGGTGGGGCTATAGTGAAGGCGATGTAGCAGGCTATCTGCCTTCAATAGAGGGATTTCTGCTACTATTCCTTTATTCTTACTTTTGGCTTAATATTTTTACGCCAACATTTAGACCACTTAGGATAATATTCCTAGGACTTTGTTTCCTCTATGTTATGGCATTTAGTCACATATTTATCCCAGAAGGTTGGACACATTATTCTTAATATTTACTGAATCCCCAATCACTCCTCTCAATATCTCCCCTTTCCAAATCAATATACGAGCTAGTATCAGGCAAAGTAAAGCCAACTATTTTCGCAATATCCTTAACTACATTTTCAGAGGAGATATAGTTTAGTCTTCCAGTAGTATTCCCTTCTCTATCTTTAATCTCTAAGCAGTAGTACGTAACAGGATCTTCACCGCCAAGGTACTTGATATTCGATATTTGTGCCTTATTATATCGGTCACATTTAATTTTTTTATTTGAATTCCCAAAGCCGAATAAGTGATTATTGATTGTGTGCAACTCTAGATAGCTACTATTCAAGTCATAAACAAATTTCACAGGCATATCTATGTTCTTTAATATTAATTGGAGAAAAACAAGTTCAATAATTAAGAATGAAATAGTACAAATTATGTTAAAATATTCAACAAATATTTCATCTGGAATAATTATTCCGTCTCCTTCATTAATATCAAAAAAACTATCTGCGTAAAGGAAAATTAGTACCCCCACCACAATAGTTTGCGTAAGGATAAATGTAGTAATGAGATTAATTGACCCTTTAGGATAATTCCAGGCAATATTTTGTTCCATCTTATGCAATCTAAATACACATATAATTGTCTTTCTTCAAATCTAATTAGATTTTAAGAGACAATGGCATGTAATTTCATTAGTCACTTGTGCTTTAATTTTAAGTATCTACACCTACACTTTTTCATGTGAATCCAAAACAAATAATCTATTTTGTAATAGGTTTGGGATTTCTAGGGATAGGAATCGCAGGGACCATACTACCAGGCGTTCCTACTACACCATGTGTTCTAGCTTCAGCCTGGTTTTTTTCAAAATCATCTAAAAGAATGGAAAATTGGCTTTTGAATCACAAAATATTTGGCAAGTTGATTAAAGACTGGAGAGCTAATGGTAGTATTTCCAAAACATCCAAACGTAATGCAGTTTTGGTAATAATCCCAACCTTTGCAGTTTCGATATATTTTATCCCCGTTTATCCTGCTAAGGTCGGATTAGGTGTGTTTTGCATTCTTCTTTGTGCATTCTTACTGACAAGACCTTTACCAATCCACTCAACTCATGAGCAAAAAGATATTACTAGTTAATTTAGGTTCTCCAAAGTCGCTATCCACAGACGATGTCAGGGAATACCTCAGAGAATTTTTATCAGATGATAAGGTTATAGATTTACCAAAAATAATTCAGCAATTTATTCTCAGAGCATTTATTCTACCATTTAGACCCGCTAAAGCGAAAGAAGCTTACAAAAAAATATGGCAAAAAGAAGGGTCCCCACTTATTATCAACACTCAAAAAATAGCAAATTCTTTATCAAGAAAGACTGGATGGTCTGTTGATATTGCAATGAGGTATCAACAACCTTCTATTGCAGACAAAATTGAATTATACAGAAGAGAAGGCATTGGTCGAGTTACGATTATCCCGCTATATCCTCATAATGCAATGTCAACTACAGAGACAACGGTTGAAGAAATAAATAGAATAATTTCAGAAACATATCCAGAACTGAACGTCAGTTTCGTTAAACCGTTCTATGATGATTCTAAGTATATAGATGCATTAGCAAATTCGATAAAACCTCATGTGAAAAATTTAGACAAAATTGTTTTCAGCTACCATGGAATCCCTGAGAGACATTTAACCAAAGGTGATGTTGCTGGAAACCATTGTATGAAAGTTACAAATTGTTGTGAAATAGACTGCCCCTCTTCAAATAATTGTTACAGATCGAATGTAATGGCCACTTCAAAATTAACTGCAAATAAGCTCAATTTGAATGACGAGCAATGGATGGTGTCTTTTCAATCACGGGTTTCCATAATAGGTCCCTCGTGGTTAAAACCATACACTGATGTTGAAGTAGAAAATTTAGCAGAAAAGGGAGTAGAGAAAATTGGAGTAGTGTGCCCTTCATTTGTTGCAGATTGTTTAGAAACACTTGAAGAAATAGAGATGGAAGCTAAAGAATCATTCATTGAATCAGGCGGTAAAGAATTTGTCTACATACCTTGTTTAAATGATAGTTCTGATTTTATTGATACTCTTGAATCTTTAGTGAATAATACAGCTTAGTCAACTAGTTATTTGCACGTAATTTAGCTGCACTAGCTTTAAATTTTGCTAAGTTTTCTTTAGCTACTACCTTACGATCAACCATAGGTTCGGGATAATCTTTACCAATAATACACCTTGCATTTTCTTGTATCAGAATAGGTGCTAAGTGAGGTTCAAAAATATACTTCGAAGGATAGTCTTTCAATTCAGGAACCCAATATCTAACAAATTCAGCATTCTTAGCTTCAACATTTAGACTAGATTTCCCATCTGGGCAGGGATTGTATAGTCTGAAATAAGGCATGGAGAAGGGAGCGACTCCAGATAGCCACAACCAATTTCCATTATTTAGCGCCCAATCGGCATCGACTAATTTCCTATCAAATACGTCTCTACCCTGTTCCCAATGCTGCCACAGTTGTCCTCTAGTTAGGAAACAAGATACGGCATGCCTTCCCAAGTGGTGCATCCATCCGGTTGCGTCCAATTGTCTCATCATCGCATCGATATATGGGAAACCAGTTTGACCTTTTTCCCATAATTCCATTTTACTTTTATCAAAATCTCCCCATTCTATTTTTTTACACATTGAATTATTCGTATCTGAATCCCAGTTTTCTACCGCTCTCGATAAAATGTAGAACATTTCCCTGAACATAAGTTGCCCGTGCATAGATTCAGGAGGTTGTGTATGTTCTCCATTTCTATAGCACTTTTCAGTTTCTTTCCATAGCAGCCTGGGTGACAAACAGCCAAAGCTTAGGTATGGTGAAAGTCCAGTAGTTTCAGGTTCTAGTGGGTTTTCTGGTTTATTTGTAGAAATGGTACGAGGTTTTCTAAAGTTTCTAATATATTCTTCCTCGGAACTCACTTTTTTCTTTAAACGGATTAATGCTTCAGATTCGCCACCTTTGAAATAAGATTTTGAATCCTTTTCCAGCAAAGATAACTCTTTTTTTACATCGAAAAGGTAGTCTTTAATAATTTCAGAGGAATTTTCAGAAGTTGGTTTAGAGTTTTCAGGAATATCTAAGGGTTCATCAATACTGTAGAATCCATTTTCATCTTTTGGAAATAGATTTGAAAACAACTTTTCCATATCTTTCATTGTTTTAGGAGGCTTGAAGGTTTCTTGGCTTACTACTTCTTGAACATTTGTTAATGAATTTACCTTTGAGATAAGATGTAGTTTAACAGAAGTATTTTTTGCTAAAATACTTTTTAGATTATTTTCATTTTCGATATCATCAGGTTTGTTTGAATAATCTGTAAAGATCTCTGATATGTCTAGTAAGTCATTATCCAGAAGTTTTCTGAATATATCTTTGGATTTACCGTTTAAAATAACCAAATTAGAACCGAATTTAGCTTTAAAATTAGAATCCAAATCAATTAAAGATTCATAGAGAAATTTAATCCTATTTTCATTATTATTTTGTTCTAGGTCACTTTTATCTAGTAAATACAGAGGAAGTATTGTTTGGGAATTAGTAGAGTTTAGACATTCAACCAGCACTCGATTATCGTTTAAACGAAGTGCATTTCTAAACCAAATAACACCAGTATTCATACATCGCCTTCATGTGTGGAAATATTAAACTTAGTTAAAAACAAATTATTATAATCAGTCCACGAAAGGCAATTTGTGATAGACCTCCGTAGTGACACAGTTACCCAGCCAACCGAGGGTATGCGAAAAGCAATGCTCGAGGCTGATGTTGGTGATGATGTATTAGGGGATGATCCAACAGTAATTGAGTTGCAAGATAAAACAGCTAAATTACTTGGAAAGGAAGCGGCGTTATATGTTCCGTCAGGAACAATGTCCAATATAGTTGCTACTAGAACTCACACTTCACCTGGAGATGAAATAGTTACAGAGGCCCACAGCCACATCTACAGATACGAAGGAGGTGCGTTTGCAGCCCTTTCAGGATGTTCTGTAGCTCTAGTCGACGGTAAGAACGGGCTTATGGCTTCGGAGCAAGTATCGAGATCAATCAGAAAAGCAGAAGGAAGCTTATCCCATTATCCAAACGGAAGCTTAGTTTGTGTAGAAAACACGGCACAAGGAGGAGGTGGTTCGGTTTATTCTCAAGAAGTTATTGATGAAATATGTAAAGTTGCAAGAGAAAAAGATTGTAAATTACACATGGACGGAGCCAGGCTTTTCAACGCAATAGTTGCAAGCAATACAGAACCAGCAAGGATGGTCCGTGATTTTGATTCAGTGTCAGTATGTCTTTCAAAAGGGTTAGGCGCACCAATAGGGTCGGTCTTAGTTGGAAGTAAGAAAGATTTAGCACAAGCTCACAGATGGAGAAAGATGTTTGGAGGAGGAATGAGGCAGGCAGGAATGATGGCTGCAGCAGGAATCTATGCACTCGAGAATAACATAGACAGGCTACGAGAGGATCACAGAAGAGCAAGGCAGTTTGCAGAAGCATTGGTAGATATGCCTAATTTTTCAGTAAACCTAGAGGCAGTTCAATCTAACATTGTTTACATTGGTGTTGGGAAAGGGCAATCTAAAAGAACGATAGAAGAGCTTGCAAAGCATGATATTGATATTTTAGATACTGATGATTCAACAATAAGAGCAGTATTTCATTTACATATAACAGACGAAGATTTGGAAAAGGCTATCGAAGTCTTTGCACAAATAAGGTAGTAATTTGTCTCAGTCTACAGAGAGAACACCATTGTTGTTGTCTCCAATGCTATTAATTTACCTTTTATGTTTCTTTTTTTTCATACTAGATACATATTTACTTCAAGGATTTTTTTCGGATTATAATGCCATCGAACCAGAATATCGTCCAGTCGAGCAGGCAACACGATTAGCGTATCTCCTTGTTGCAGCAATTGCTTGGAGAGATCTTCAGAAAAATAAGCAAAACACGAAGGCGAATACTCTTCAGACAGGTCGAACCCTACTTTTCTTTAGTTTAGTTTTAGTAATTTTGGAAAACAATTGGGACTTAACCCTCAGAGAATCTATATTAGGTAGAATTATATTTGCATCAACGCTCGGTTCAGTTCTAGTTTGGTTATCTTGGCTTGCGTTCAATTCAGATTGGCCAGCACCGTCTGGATATCCTTTACTTTACATTTTAGTATTGGGTATCCTAGGTTTAGGTCAAACTGTGGACGCTTTCCACGATGGAATAGTAAGTAATGAAGCAGCACAGGAAATTGGCACGAATATCACTCTTGAAGAAACAACGGAACTATTTGCAGCTTGGGTTCTTTTCCATGCCGCTTGGATTTGGCATAATAGGGATCCAGAAGCAATTAATTTTTGGCAAAATTCAGATGGTTTGAAGCTCGTAGGCGGACTTTCACTATTAGGAGTAGGTAATGGTTTCCTAGCATTTACAAGAGAAGGAACAGGTGGACATTTTGTCTCTAACCAAGTAGCAATACTAGGCGCTATTTTCATTATTCTAGGAATTTATTTAACACACAAACACATTAAGATTTTCTAATTTTCTGCAAATCTCCAGAGAAACCTAATGCAGCGATTATCAAGAGAATTTGAACCGACAATCTAACCAGATGGCCCTGCGTCGTTAGTCTAGTTCCATTAAAGGGAACATCATTAACCCACATATTGAAATTTGCAGGATAAATCGCAAGTAAAAAAAGGACTGTTAATCGTCCGGTAAGTTCTCTAGTATCGGGATAGATAATTCCCAATCCAACAAGAATTTCCATTACTCCGGTCAAATAAACTAAGAATAAAGCAAAAGGCATGTATTTCGGCACAATATCTACAAATTTTTGAGGTTCTTTGAAATGTTCAATACCAATCAAAATAAATGGTATACCATAAATTAGTGCTAAAATATGTACAAGCAAAGGATTCACATTACCTCCTTACTTGATTTAGTGCATCTTCAAGAGGAACTCTACTTTGATTTTTAGAATCTCTCTCACGTAATGTTATTGTGCCATCTTCTAAAGTTTGATGATCGATAGTCATTGAATAGAAAATACCAATTTCATCAGCTCTAGCATATCTTCTCCCTATAGATCCAGCTTCATCGTAATATGCGTCAATTCCGATATCAATTGCTGACTTCATAATTTCATGAGCTTTTGTATCTAAACCATCTTTAGTCATTAGTGGTGCAACAAGTAAATCATACGGGGAAGTATCTTGGGGTAGTGAAATCCATTCTCTTTCACCATCTATATTCCATGAGCTTTCTAACAAGCAATAAAGAATTCTATCTAATCCAAATGAAGGTTCTACTACGTTCGGATAAACCATTTCACTTCTACGTTCAGTTTTTTGAGACATATAATCCTCGCTTAGTACAATATCTTTTCCGTTAATATTTAGCGAAGAATTTGGTTTCAATTCAATATTTTTAATTGCCTCAAGAATTAGTTTTGCATCCCCTT
>Ga0208405_1000056_pt1 | contig 18540 bp, 21 predicted proteins | sample ETNtaG_32_FD_185766 | JGI IMG/M metagenome (GOLD analysis project Ga0208405, IMG submission 185766) | Marine microbial and viral communities from oxygen minimum zone, Eastern Pacific Ocean - ETNP201302PF84A (SPAdes) (version 2) | ecosystem: Environmental > Aquatic > Marine > Oceanic ... | reverse complement strand
CTTTTTAACTTAATGGTGGAGGTGGTGGGTACTGCCCCCACGTCCATATAATTTATTACGACAACTTCAACGTTGTAGAGTTATTATACACGAAATTTAAAAAAATACAAGAAAATTTATAAAGAGGTTGTTTTTAGAATGGCAACTGTACCAGCTACTGCCAATCCTGCCGTGATCAAGTATCTCATACAAGGGTCTTTCATTAATGCTTCTAATAATCCAGATAGAGCCGCCTGCTTCATTCTTTCAATAGCTGATCCTAATGTTCTTAAGTCTTCAAGTATCATATTCATTAGCATCTTGACCATTCCAATTATTGCATTAACTAGTCCAAGGATACCTAGTACTTCAAGCACTTTGTTTAATATATCATTCAGTATCGAACCACCTTTCATAATTGCACCCATTATATCTTCAATGAATTTACAAGGACCTGATGAATATCCTTTAGGTACGTTACTCAAGATTTGTCCAATTTCATTTACAGTTCTAGCAACACCGAGATAATTTGTGATCTGTGGAACCACTACACCTGTAGGAAAACTTGGTGTTGTTGGTATACCAACCATAGAGCCAAATTTAGAAGTGTTACCCATAACTGACCACATACTGTTTGGATTAGTATATTCAGTAAGATCCATTCCAGATTGTCTGTTAGTTAAAAATGTAAAGTCTTTTAGAATACCTTCTACAAAACCAATGTCTTTGATTTCTGTGTCAGTTAATTTTCTTGATCCAATACCATCTCCTAACGCACTAGTATCAACGACTGCTCTGTTGGCATAGTTCGAATCATTCCAACCATCAGGCATAACTGACATTCTATCATTCCAACCATTAGCTATTTTTGTCAAAGTATCATTATGAGGATTTTGAAAACCAGGATATGATTTGGTTGTTCTACCCCAAGGATCAGTATAGTCAACTTGATCAAGTAATCCGCTATTAATTAAATTTTTCTGCGTATCACTCATTTGACTTGATGAGGGAATTATATCATTTGGAAAGTTTAATATATCTTTTCCTATACCCCAAATATTTCTTGTTGACATTTTTATCCTCCTGCGTATACGTCTCCAGAACCACCTGCTACTGTACTACCACAAGCGACCGGATCACCAATTCTACCTACCTGTTTGTTATCTGCAAATACTGTTGCCGAACCACTTGCCAATACACTAGTATGACAAATCACACAACAATGACTGCCCCAAGCATCACCTTGTCTATGGACAGCTATTCCATTTGCAAAAACAGTCGGAGAGGCACTTACATTCGGTCTAGACGGAAAGCATCCGTGACCTGTACATACATCTCCTAATCTTGTTACCGCTGGCATAACAGTATTTATATACTGTTTTTATACCCACTTAATTAGTGATTATTTGCGATTTTTCTTGTGGTGTTGGCTTTTTAATTGATGATAAAGTTTGAGTATATTGATCACTAGCAATTGAATTTGCTTTTGTGATTACTATAACTTTTTCTTTATCAATTGATACTGGAACAGTCATATCTTGCATTAATATATACTGACTCATAGCAACGCCTTTTGGTGTATGAATTAGTGTTAATGGTTTGTTGACTGTAAGCATTGTTTCATCGTTTGTAACAACTTTAGCAATAACTTCTTCTCCAGATACAAGCTTCAAAGCTATGATGTCATCTGTTTTTATTGGTTCTTTTAACATTATAATTTAAATCCTTTAAATGTATCTTTGTTTACGTCTTGTTTGACACCACCAATGATATAACTTTCAACTTCAGTTTCTTGTGGTGCAACCTGCAGACCGGCAGACGATAACCAGTGCTGTGTCCAAGGTAATGGATTTTGTGTTACTGGTTGTTCAAAGATTGGCTCCATACCTAATGCTTTTAATCTTTTATTAGCAATGAACTCAACATATTTGAATAATAGTCTATCGTTCAATCCAATAATACTTCCATCTTTGAATAAGTGTTTTGCCCACGCCTTTTCTTCTTCTACGCAGGTTTTATACATTTCGTACACTTGACTATCACATTCCTTGATAATCTTTGTAAAATCTTTATCATCACCTTGTTGCCAATTTTTAATCACGTGTGTTGACAAGTTCAAGTGTGTTGCTTCATCTCTAGCAATTAGACTAATAATTTTTGCTGAACCTTCCATAAGTTTAAGTTCACCAAATGCAAATGTACAAGCAAATGATACATAGAATCTTAAACCTTCCAATAAGTTTACATTATGCATAGCAAGATATAATTTTTTCTTAACATCATATAAGTCACCTTTACCTTTTGCAAAGTAGTTTTCAGCCGCTTCGCTAAATGCATCATAATTTTTTGTAACACTTATAGCTCTTTTTATAATCTCTTTATCATTTAAAATTTTATCAAATACTTCTGATGGATCTGGATATACATTTTTAATGATATGTGTGTAACTTCTTGAGTGTATTGTTTCAAAGAAATCCCAAGTAACAATACAGCCTTCTAGCTCTGGGTTAGAAACGTAAGGTAAAAATGCTAATGATGGTCCTCTACCTTGTACACTATCTAATAGTGTTTGATATTTTAAGTTACTTGTAAAGATGTGTTTCTGTTCTGGTCTGAATGTAGAAAAATCAGCTCTATCTTTTTGCAAACTTACTTCTTCAGGTCTCCAAAAGTAACCCAACATAGTTTGATTTAATTTATCAAACTGTGGATACTTGAACACATCATATCTTTGAACATTCTGATCCTCTCCAAAGAACATTGGCTCTTTAGTGAAGTCGATCTCGTTCCTGTTAAAAATTGTCTTTGCCATCTGAGATATTTACCTATATATTACAAGCATCGCAGTCATCACCTGCTTGTACTTCTAAGTTAGCTTTTTCAAATTCAGTTGCCGCTTGTTGTATTGGTGCTACCTCTACTTCAACAGAAGCATCTGTTTTAAAATCATATGTGTTCTGATAATAACTTGTCTTCCAACCCAATTTATATGTTGTTAATAAATCTTTGAACATAACACTCATTGGTACTTCGTTATTCTCATACTGCGTTGGATTGTAACTCCAGTTACCTGATATTGCTTGATCAAAGAACTTTTGCATTACTGAAACAATATTAATATATCCTTCGTTGCTAGGCATATCCCATAGTAAAGTGTAATAATCTTTTAGTGTTTTATATTGTGGTACTATTTGTTTTAAAGGACCTTTTTTAGATTTTTTAACTGATAAAAATCCACGTGGTGGTTCAATTCCATTTGTTGCATTACTAACAACGGAAGAACTCTCACTAGGCATCTGTGCTGACAATGTTGAATTTCTCATACCAAATTGTTTTACTTGTTTTCTAAGTTTTTCCCAATTTAGTTTTAGTGTTGTACTACAAACTTCATCAAGATCTTCTTTGTAATGATCAATTGGCATCTTACCATCTGCATATTTTGTTCTTTCAAAATATTCACACTTACCTTTTTCTTGTGCAAGATTCATAGATGCTTGAATTAGATAATATTGGAATGCTTCAGTTAGCTCGTGTACAATCTTTAATGCTTTTTTATCACCATATCCAACATAGTGTTTAGCTAGATAGTGTGCAAGTCCAATATAACCTACACCTAAACTTCTTCTAGCCTTAGTTGATATTTCTGCCGCTTTCACTGGATACTTTTGATAATCAATTATTTCATCTAAAGCTCTTACGGCAATATCACATAAAGGTTCTAATTCATCTAAGTCTTTTAACTGACCAACATTAATCGCGGAAAGAATACATAAAGCAATCTCTCCATTACCGTCAATGTGTTCAATTGGCACAGTTGGTAGTGTTATTTCCTGACATAAGTTACTCATATTAACTTTATCTTTGAAACTAGAGTGTGAGTTACAGTGGTCAATATTCATAATATAGATACGCCCTGTCTCTGCTCTTTCTTTTAATAAGTTGTTAAAAAGATCTTGTGCAGGAACTTTTTTCTTTCTGATATTTTTATTTTTTTCATACTTGATATACAAGTCATCAAATTCTGTTGTGCCAAATGCATCATACAAGCCTGGTACATCGTGAGGTGAGAAAAGACTTATATCAGCATTAGACAATAACCTCTCATAAAATAGTTTACTAATTTGTATTGAGTAATCTAATTTACGAACTCTGTTGTCTTCTGTACCTTTGTTGTTTTTTAAAACTAATATGTCTTCAATCTCGGCGTGCCAGATAGGAAAGTGTACTGTCGCACTACCACCACGCACACCATTCTGTGTGCAACATCTCACAGTTGCTTCAAACTTTTTAAGGAAAGGAACAACACCAGTATGTGCTACTTCACCACCTCTAATTTTAGAGTTAATACCTCTGATACGACCTGCATTAATTCCTATGCCGGCTCTTTGTGCAATATATCTTCCAATAGCCATATCGCTCGAAAAGATAGATGACAATGTATCATCAACTTCAACAAGAACACAAGAAGCAAATTGTTTCATAGGTGTTCTTACTCCTGCCATTACTGGCGTAGGTATATTAACTTTAAAAGTAGAAATTGCGTTGTAATATTTTTTAATATACTGCATTCTTGTATCAGTAGGATAGTTCGCAAATAATGTTGCCGCAATCATCATATACATATATTGCGGTGTTTCATATACTGCACCTGAACTTCTATCTTGTACAAGATATTTGTCTACTACTTGTCTTAGGCCTGCGTATGTAAAATCCCAATCTCTTTCGTGCTTCATATAACCATTTAGTTTATTCCATTCATCATCACTAAACTGATCTAGTATTGCTTTGTCATATACTCCACGTTCAATATTTCTTGACACTAGATATCTTAATGGAATATGATTATCTGATGGTAACCATTTACCAAATACGTGTTTTTGAAGTGAGAAAAGTAGTAACCTTGAAGCTACATACTGATAGTTTGGATTTTCTAATGTGATTAAATCGTTAGCTGATTTTATTAATACTTCTTGAATGTCTTGTGTTGACATACCTTCAGTAAACTGTAGGCCTGAATTCATCTCTACTTGCGAAGACGACACTCCTGTCAATCCCTCACAAGCGGCTTCTGTCATCTTGTGTACTTTGTTAATGTCTAGTAATTCTTTTCTACCGTCTCGTTTAACAATATACAGGTCTGCTTCTTTGTTCATTTTTTACCTTTTGTTTTATATATTTTAATTTTACTAAACAATACTCAATATTGTCAATAAAAAATTATAAAAAATCGTGGACAAATGTTAGTTATCAGGATAGTTAACTGGTTAACCAACGTTTTAAAACATAAGATAGGGTAGCATCGGTTGAAGAACTTGAATTAGTGTATTGTAATTTAATTAAACCACCACTAACTGCTGGAGTGGAAAATACTACGTCACTTGTACTTGCTGTTTCTGTTCTATCATCAATATAGTGGACGTTAGTACCATCTGATATGATTCTTATACAACCTACGGCATAGGCAGAACCTATTTTCAAAGAATAATCTAAAAAGTAAGTATTAGTTTCAGTTGATGAAAAAGTTGTTACGTCTGCTGTTGCACCACCTTTGGTTAAAGTTTTCTTGATTAAAAAAGTTGGCCCAACATATTGATTATTCTCAAAATCTGGTTTGCTATCTTGGGTGAAGATTTTGATGTTGTTTGCTACTGAAACTTCTGCTGTTCCAACAGCGGTGTTTAAAAATTTAGATAATAATATTGCCTGTTGTGGACTATCCATTTCAATTAGTAAAGATCCAGGAACTGTAATCTTTTCTGATGGATATCCTAAGCCTGTCATTGTTCCACGAATGAATACAGCCGTATTAATACCAGCTGATCCTATTCCGTTTTCTTGTGCTAACTGTGTAGCAAATGAATTCTGTTTGGCAACTTGACTAGCACCTTGGTCTCCAATATCAACAAAACCAGTTCCAGTTGTTACATCACTATACAAAGTATATGTTGTTTTACCAGTAGCACTAAAAGTAATAACATCTTCAGTTTTTGAAACTGCTGTTGTTACATCTGCTACTGTTATTGACATTTCATCAGCATAAGCTTTTTTAACGTAATCAATTATTTCTGTGTTAAGCCATTTAGTTACACAAATTACTGAATTGTTTTCTGGTTTACCTGTTGAATTAAATGTAACAGTTAAATCCGATCCTGCTACACTTACCGAATAACCTGCTGTTGAAACTTTAGAAGGTATTTTGTTAATATTGTATTTGAATATTTCAAGTTTATCTGATCCAAAACCCGATGTGTTTTTGCCAGTAGGAAATGTTAAAGCTGTTCCACCATTTAATACAGTCGAACTTGTATCTGTTCCATTACCTACAAAACTTTCAGTTGAAGCCATTTTAAAAACAACTAACCTTGTATCAATTAAGCTCTGTACACTTGATTGTGCATTTAAGAAATTACCTACTTGCACCATTCTATTTTTTGCTGACTGATCACCGCCACCAATATACAGCTCACGTGTATCTAATGCTAGACCTATTTCACCTTCAGCTAACGGCTGAGGTAAATCATCTCTATTTCCACGTCTGTTCTTTAATCTTACAAATGTTGTTGTCATCTTGCTAAAACCTTAATATAATACTATTTAGTAGCTTTGTAAAAAGCTTCTACTTTGTCAAGCCACATATCTGTATATTTTTTAAATTCGCCGTTTTTGACTAAAAATTGCTGGTATTCACCGCTGTGTGATACTATAAAAATAAGTCCTGCTTGTATATCTGTACCATAAACTTCATTGTGTGCTAGGGCATAAGCGGCACATTGAACAAAATAATCTTCAATCCACTCTTTCTTTTTAACTTTACGACTTGTTTTGAAGTCACCTATCACAGGCATACCATCATATACGCACACCATATCTGCCGTCCCGGCATACAAGTTAGGAAAACACAACCCCTGCTCGATCCCCCAAACTTCATCAACTTTGTCAAATCCTTTGTTGATAATGATATCGCTTAATTGTTTTGCTTGTTGATATACTTGGTTCGAACCTCCGGGTCTTTCAACACCTTCAATATATGATTCTAAATGTTTGTGTGTTACTGTACCTAAGTTTGCTGACTCCGTAACAATTCTTTGAGCTTCTGCTTTACCTACTCTTCTTTTCCAGGCGTTAAGAGCTGTCATATCTTTTGAGTGAGATAATATTGTAGTAACACTAGGTACAGGGTTACCATCTTCACCAACATAATGACGCTTACCGTCTATTGTTGTTCTGCGTAAGTTTTTATATTGAAATTTTTCTACTAGTAATTTGGTCACAATTAAAGATTCTTATCAATGGTTTTCTTTGCAAGTTTATCAACTTTCTTTTCATTATCCATTGTAGCATCTTTTGAGAACTGTGTCAAATTAGAATTTGGTTTTAAAGTAATTTTATCTTGGTTAATACTTTTAACCATTGGCATATCTTTCACTAAATCAGCTAATGAATTAGGATTTACGGAATGACCCATTTTATTAAGCTCATCTGACATTGAATCAGTATTAATTTCATTATCGCCTTTAGCAACCAATCTTATAAGAAGATTGAGTACGTCAGTACGCAAATTTGAAATATAGCTTTCTTGGAGTTCTTTAAGTCTCATTATGCCTTCTTGGCTCTACCAAGAGGCTCATCCAATGGACCTGATGCTGAATCGTCACCGTCTGTTTCTGCGTCAACTGGTTCTTCAATTTCTAGTGAATCACCTTCGTCGTCTGCTGGCATATCCATTGCTGGGTCATCTGCCATTGTTGAAGCTGGTGCTTCACCTTGTAGCATCAATACTTCATTGTTGACACTCTCTTTGGCTTCTTTGGCCGCATTCAATAAGTTATCAATAATTCCGTTTACATTAGCATTAAACGAACCTGCTTTATCTACACCAAACTGAGTTTGCATTTGATCTGTGATCGCCGCTAAATCTTCGTTTTGCATTTTACCTAAATCTTCAATCATACCTTGTAAAGAATCAACTAAATTTTTTGAAGCTAAAACTGTTTCAGCTTGTTCTAAATCTTCGTTCTCTTTTACTTCTTCTTTGTCACCTTGTTTTTTAGCAATAGCTTTTTGTAAGCCAGCTGGTAACTTTTTCTGAGCCGCTGTTAATTCTTCTCTAACTTCGTCGCTGTTGTTGTCAGTTGTTAATGGGCTATCGTCACCGTCCTCATTACCATCATCTGGTTTTGCTGGCATATCTTCGTCAGCAATTTGACCAATCATTAAAACAATAGCTTCTGATAAAAGAATGTTTTTTGCGTATTCAGGATGTTCGTGATATGAATTAAAAGGTAGGCTTTTTTTGAGCTCTTCACGTTGCATATCTAACTGCTCTTTAGTAGCATATAACTTCTCAACATCAACTTTGTCGTATACTTTGAAGCCATATGTCTCTTCGAGCCAACGATTTACTCTCGCCATCTTAGTTTCATATGTAGATTTTAGATCGTTTAATTTCATAGTACAGTTATTTATACATCTTCGCCATTAAATTCGCTATTGTAATTGCTTGTTATATGCGTTTTTATATCAAATAGCTCATCTTCCAGACGATCGATAGTCTGCTTAACGGCATCTTTCTCTGCACTAGACAATGATTTGTCACGCAATTTACGTGATTCAAGCCATATATTTTTAGCTATTTCGTTGTATTCTTCATTCTCATCTAGCAGATTTTCTATTTCTTCAGAGTCAATATTACATCCATTTATTAATGATTTTACAATAAGATATGCTGTCTCATACAATCTTATTTCAGTAAAAAGTGTATCTTGATTTAACTTATTAATAATGTGATAGCTTTTGTATTTTTGCTTTACAACTTGAATAATGTAGTTGCCTACTTCTACTCCGTCATCACGTTTTTTAGTAGATATTGCTTCATTGAATTCTGGGTTATCTTTGTTTTTACTAACAATATTTTTAACAACTTTATCAGTAATGTGATCAAATTTATCCAACATTTCTCTAACGTGTTGGACTTTCTTCTTGTGTGCATCTTTTTGATTTTTGAACTTACTTAATTGTAGTTCCATATGATCTAAAAAATTTGTATCTAGTTTGTATGGCGGTCCCCATTTTGAAAGTATCTTCATAAATCTGAAATGTTCTATAGCTGAATTAAGAGATGGATAATCAGGAAAGCCCGGTGCACAAAATTCTCTATTCCTTGTGTAAGCTGGACCACTTCTATCTAATTTGTTTCTTTGTAAACCCATACTAATAATATACTAAATTTAATTACAAAGATCAAGTATTATTTTCGTCTTAATGACTTGTTTAATGCTCTAACCCTACGTGAAGCAGGATTGTACTTTTTCGTAAACTTGATTTTTCTTTGTAATCTAGCACCCATTCTCGCTTTCATTTTCTTCATAATAAAACGTTTCTTGATATCTAAAGGTGCTGAGCAAACACTTGGATTGCTAACAATTCTGCCCTTTTTTCTACCAAACGTACAACGATATTTCTTAACTACTTGTTTACCTTTACGGCCAAATATCATTTTGGCTTCTTGTATTCCATCTGTTATAAGATCGCTAATAAACATTTTATCTCTTTCCTAACTTAATAGGCTTTAAAGCTTTCATTTTTGGCTGTCTTCTTTTCTTAACTTGCTTGTTAAGTTTTCTTGCAATTTTCGAAGTTGGGTTATATTTTTTAGTATATGATGAAAGTTTGCCTTGTATTGTAGAACGTTTTGCTCTAGTGGCCTTCATCTGTTGTTTCTTTTGAATATTGATCGGTGCTGTACAAGTGGCCGGATCAGCTACTATTCTGCCTTTCCTTGGACCTGTTTGACATCTATATCTTCTTTTTAGAGACTGCTTATACTTTCCGTATATTTGCGGTGTACTTTCTCCTACTATGTCTTTTATCAGCATTGTAATTCCTTATTTCAGCATAGTTGTAATGAATAGTGATATTAAAGTGAAAAACATCGTACCAGCCGACCATAGAACTATTTTTTGTATTTTTTCAAAGCCTTTATCTACTTCTTCTTCTATCTTAATCATATGAGCTTCAACTCTGTCAAATCTTGAACTAATTTCTTCGTGTCTTTCACGGCTTAATGCCACGTGAACTTCCAAACTACCAAATTCCACACTATCCTGTGTTTGTGGTACTGGGTTAATTTTTGGTGGTACTTTATCCATTTTCTCTATGCTCCTTAAAATTTAGTAATCCATATATTTGTATTTACTCCTTGTGTGCATATAGTATCACTAAACAGAACTATGTTATTTAGACGATTTTCAAGCACTCCTACAGGATTTGAGCCTAGCTCAAACAAATTCTTCTGTTCAACTCCAAATGTTACTTCATATACCTGCTTACCTTTGTAAGTAGATCTACGTGGCTTAGAAAAAAATAGTATTTTTCCATACATCGTAATTAATTGATGTAAATGATCAAAATCCTTTTGTGTATCCTGATCTAAATCGTTATCTTTGTAGTCAATAGGCAAAGTTGTGATAATTTTATATACTTCAAGATCTTCGCTTACTTGCATATATTGATTTTTGTTCGTGTTCAAAGAATACATTATCTTCTAATTGCTCCTACTGCCACATTTTTTGGTAGAGATTTTTGTTTTACATTGTGTCTATCTTTTAAATTTCTTTCTCTTACCATACTTTGTAAAATTCCATACAATTCACTTCTTGGTGCATTGTCTCTAATATATTGCATTATATCAATTGCAATATTAAATCTTTCTTTTTCTTTCAGGCGATCCCAGTCAGAAGCAAATCTTCTTATTTTTTTTAAATCACGTGATTTTACTGCTAGTTGAGTTTCCAATCTCATTAACATTGTTGAAGTTTGTTTTCTTGAAAAGTTATCATTTGAGATATATCTCAGTAACTGATTTATATCAGAATATTGTCTTTGTAATCTTTCAATATAACTTTTACTTTCTTTATCGTCAAACTGTACAATAGATCCAGATCCAACTATGCTATGTAATAACAAATATAAATCTGTTCCGTTTGTTCTAAAGAAATCATAATTTCCATAACTCATACTTCTAATAATATAATTTCTTGCCATCTTTTGATATTTGTATTCTCCAGTTAAAACTATTAATGCTAAACAATAAGCATAAACCAATTCTCCATTTTCGGCGGCTGTTCCTTTTCCTAAATCTTGTCTTGATCTGAAAGCTCTACTTTCACTTAAATCATTAATTAGTGTTAAACTTTCTTTGGCAAAGTTTTTTCTGCTGAAGTCAAGTCTATCTACAACTTTAACAGCATTACCTACGTGATCAACTGCTACGAAACCTTCTTGGTCTCTTACAACATATTCGTCACCTTGTAATTCAAATGCATCAATTGATTTTATATTTTTTAGTTTTTGATATAATGTATTTTTGATTGCTGTCAGTTTTAACCAAGCACTATACCAATTTTGAATATTTTTCTTATTAGCCATATAATAATTTCGCCATTGTTCTAATGCCAATAATTTTCTTTGTCCAGCAGGCCCTTCTCTACCTGTTTTTAATTTTGCAATATCTTTTTCAACTCTTGCTTCATAGTCTTTTGCAAAGTTATAAAAAAATGCTAACGGATCTTGTGTTATCTCTCCAGCTTTAATCATATTGTTATGATTTGCGTGGACTAACTGTTGAAAGTTTTTTCCCAACTCACTAGCTTCTAAAAAATCAAAAATATTACCTGATGAGTTTATATATTTTTCAGCATCGTTGATAGCTTGAGTTACATTTGCATACTCTCCTTTTGTAAGATTTACAACTCCTGTAAAATCTTTTATGTAGGCGTCATCAAACCATACATCAGGTGTCTTGTTTAAACTTTCTATGTCAATATCAAAACTTGCTGTCATACTATCTAAACTGTTTCCTGAATAGCTTGTATGAAAGACAATACCTAAATCTGCTTGTTGTATTTCTTTAGCTAATTGCATACTTTGTGGTACAGCATAAGTTATTGTATTTGGTTTAAAAGCAATATATGATTCGCCTTGATAATTTATTGTTTTTAAATCACCTTTGGTCCAAAGTAAATCACCTTGTAATACATCTTTTATACCTAACTTTTGTAAACTATTAAATGCTTGTACCAGCTTATCTCTCAATCCTTGTTTGCTAGTTTCCCCTGCATCAGGATGATTAACTCTAATATCGTCTATACTTTTGTTAAGTTTTGCATCTTTGTTAAATGCACTTTTTGTAGCAACAAAGAACTTTCCGTCACTAGGATCAGTTCCACACACTATTGCCGGTGAGCCGTCCCACTTTATTGTTACATTAAATTTCTTTGTGCTTGAAGTTTTAGCTAAATCGGCCAAGTTTCTTAAGAATGAAACTGCTCTTATGGCACCTGCCTTACCTTGAAATAATGCCAAATCTTCTAAATGTGTAAGGTGTAGATTTGGATTTTCGTTTAATAGATCGTTAGCTTTCATTGTTGTTAGACTCATTTAACTTTTTAATTCCACGTTCAAATTTCTTTGGATCTGCTGTCTTGATGCTATTAACAAATCTCTTTACTAAATCGTCAGCAACTGCTTCATCATATGATTCATATATCATTTTAGTCACATTTATTGCTGATGATATAACGTGGCCAGCACGAGTCTCAACTAAATTATTCATATCGGTAGCAGGAACTACTCTACTAATTTCCTGCAATATGGTACGTGTATGTTTCTTCATAGCTTAAATTACCGCCTTATGAAATATTTATAACATTTTTACAAAAAATTAACAGCATTTATTGGCTATTATCAAAGGTTTGACGTTGTGACTTCAATAAATCACGTAATCCTTTAGTAATTTCCGTCTTTTCAGCCACTACTGAAGCTTCAGATTTTTCAGTTACTGTGGATGATCTTTTCTTAATTGATTGTACCAATGCGTCAGATGATGTTGGTATTATCTCTACGTCATCTTCATTTAAGTCAGTAATTCTCAGTCTATCAATGTCAAATGCTAAATCAATTTTACTTCCTACACCGCCACTTGATCTAGTCTTAATTAATTGTATTTGATATCTACCTCTTTCACGCATAGCTCTACTTGTAAAGATACCAATCAGGTTGTCTGCTGTATTGATCTTACTGATACCACCTGCAATATGCGATTGATCATATTCTACTTCTTCAATAGCACCTCTATTCAACTGCGATGCTGTTACTAATACTAATTGCTGTTCTACAGCAAAGTTTCTTAGTTCTTCTGATACGAACTTATCTTTAATAAACAATTCTGTTGGAGATATCTTTTTACTAATTGGCATCATTAGATCCAGATAGTCAACTAGCACCACATCTGGCTTAACACCTTTTTGTATTGCATACTCTTTTACAAATGCACGTAAGTCATTAGTAGTACTACCAGATGGCATATACTTGACTTGGAAATTACCTGATTTAGTTTTTTCTAATCTAACTGCTAGATCTACATCTTCAATTTTCTTAAATATTTCATTTGTTGGTGTACCTGTTACCATTGCATCTAGCCTCATTGCTGACAGTTCTTCACTCAACTCAAATGTAAAGTATAATACGTTTAGCTTTTGGCTTATCCAATTTAAAGCCAAGTTTTGTAAGAATAAACTCTTACCTGCACCCGATGATCCTGCAAATATTGTTAGTTCACCTTTGTTAAAACCACCATATAGTTTTTTATCTAACATAGACCAGCCAGTCTTAACTGTTCCATTGTTATCTTTAAGTGCCATCAATCTTGCCTTCGGATCTTCAAAATAATCAGTACCTAAATCTTTTGTAAGTCCAATACGTACTGCATCTTTAATTTTTTCTTCAACTGGACCATAGTCACCTTTTTCTAATAAATCAGCTGAATCAATTATCGCTCTTTCTAATGCTTTGTGTCTACAAAATGTTTCAAACTCATCTAAGAACCATTGCTTTTGTGTGTCATCAATATTTGGTACTTGTTTTAACTCTATTTCACATTTAGCTTTGATTTGATCTATAGTTGGTAGTGTTTGATATTTTTCTGAATGTTCAACAAACATTGATACAGCTTCAAAATATTTTTTACTGAAATAAACTGGACTAATAATATTTCTAGCTCTTACAAATAACTCAGGATCAGTTATCATAAACTCTAAAAATAGTTTCTGTAAATCGTCTGTATATACTGTCGGCATTAGTTTATTATAACCTCTTTTGTTTTAGATCGCAAGTATTTCCAACTATATGGAAACTCTTTATCACATATTTCATCAATTTGATCAGCTATTACTCTTGTTTCTTCTTGGGTATCCTTTGCACACCTTAAGTTGCATACTCTAGCGAAAGCATATAAAGTACCTGACCAATACCATTCAGTCATCATTGACTGTGGCAATACCATACGTGCCTGTTCTGGAGCAACACCTTTTTCAATTAAGTTTTTATAAATTAGTAAACATTGTTGCATTGTAGTTTCAAGTATATGCTGTTCATTTTTGTTTAGTTGAACTACACCTTCTGATCCTTGTTTAGAATCTTTAGGTCTGCCTCTCCAGGTTTTTGGTTCAAATAACTCTGGTTGATAATCAACATAACGTCTACTGATTTCATTCCAGCTTAATCCTACTTGATGCTTGACTAACTGCCTAGCAACGAATATAGGTGAACTAATTCTAAACTGTAAGCTACAATGAGCAAATGGTGACCAATGATTGTGTTCTGCTAAAAACTTGATAAGCTTTTCATCTTTTTCTTTAATTACTCCTGGTGTAGGTCCAGCTGGTGTTATTGAATCCCATTCAGATTCTTTCGCATAACTTACTCTTGCGGCATTTACCACAGTTAAGTCTGATCCCATTTTATCAACTAGTGCGACATTCATTTGCTAATCAGTTCCAAAAACTTTTCTGACCATTCAATCGAACCATCAGTGTTTCCATCACATTCTTGCCTTTCAATAACTCTCTGGGCTCCTAATCTATCTAATTGATTATCTACTTTTTTACCTGCATTACAAAAATTATCGTGAGCTCTGTCTCCTAATGCAAGTACACCATATTTTAAATTGTTTAACGCAACTCCTTTTGCGTCTCGAATATTTTCCCAAAATCCTTGTCCGTTATCTGGCATATCACCTTCGCCTGTAGTAGAAGTAACAATAGCAACTTTCGTTAGCTCTTGTAACTGACTTAATGAAACATCATCCATTTCTTTTAATTCAGCTTCTATGCCTTTTTCTTTTGCTATGTGATTTAATTTTTTAGCTACCATTTCGGCATTACCCCACATAGATGCCCATAAAATATTCAATTTATCGCTCATACTTTCCTCCTAATAAGTCGATACAATTTTATCCGCAATACCATACTTGACTGCTTCTTTGGCTGACAACCATCTGTCCTCCGGTGGTAATAAAATGTCTCTAACTTTCTTTTCACTCAAACCAGTACATTTTTTATAATGCTGTATCATTCTATCTGTGCTGAGTTCAAACTCTCTTACTCTTGCAAATAGTTCGTGTTCTTTACCGCCTGATCCCCAACTATATTGATGTGATAAGATACTTGTATTTGGTGTAATAACTCTACGTCCTTTTGTACCACTCATAAATGTTAGCAATCCACAACTTGCAATCATACCAAGTCCTACTGTTTTTACAGGAATAGCTGATCCTTTCATTGTGTCAATCAATGCAAATGCTGAATGCACTTGCCCACCTGGTGAATTAATTACTAGTGTAAGTTCATTTGGTCTTTGTGAGTTTGGCATTAAGTTCTTTTCAATAATTGTTTGTATTACTGGCTTTGTTGTATTACTATCAAAGCCATCACTGAAATACATTATTCCAGCGTCCCACATCATCATACCTGGTTGCATTGGCTGAGCTTGTGGTTTAGGTTGTGCGTTTTTATCTTTATCTTTCTTACTTTCTTTAACCATTTGTGGCTCCTATTTTTTTCAAAACTTTAATTTTTGCTATATTACCTATAGCACCGTTAATTACAGATTGTACAGTATACAATCTACCATATTTTTTTACTGCTTCAGCACAATCTTTAATGTTGTTTTCCCATTGTGGAAAACTTACTAGCCAGTTGTTTTCAACAGCAACATCAATTAAATTTCCTCCAGACTTATCTCTGTCTGGACAAACAATGACAGTCTTGCCAATGCTATTAATCAAATCTATTTGTCCTTGTGTAAGCTTATTTCCTAAAGAACTTACTGAATCTATTGCAAGTGCATCTAATACACCTTCTGTTATTATAATATATTTTCTGTCTTTATACAAGTGATCAAAATTATAAATGTATCCAGGTTGTACTACCGAATAATATTTTGGTACATTGTCATAATCCTTTATAACTCTAGCTGTATATCCTACTAATTTTCCATTAGCATAAAACGGTATAATAACTCTTTCATTAATTTTCATATATGGATCTGTACTCCAATAAAACTTATCATAAAAATCTAAACCTCTATCCATCAGATACTTGTAAACAAATAAAGCACCAGTAGGTGGATTTGCTCCTTTGATAATTTCATTCAATAATACAGAATTATTTGGTAATTGTTTTTCTTCAAAATCATTTGCATAATGAGATTGCTTATTAACTACAACATTATCATCTTTTTCTTTCATCGCAATCAACTGTAATTCTTTTACTTTTGATTCTGGTACTCCGATATTGATTAATAAGTCACGCATTTTACGTCCTATTAATCTGCCGGCTGTATAAGATGCTTTATATCCACAGTTGAAACAATGATAACTTGAAACTTCGCTAAACTTAAATCCACCTCTTCTTCTTTTGTCAGCAGAATGCCCTTGTGTTACACACATTGGACAATTAATAGTATGCCAACCAGATGGTGTTTTCTTATGCTTACCACCAATAAATGCAAGTATTGTAGATTGTAAATTCATTAATATTATTATACGTGAAAGTTACCTAAAAGTCAATTAATTTAAGCTTTATAGATATTATGTCCAACACCAAAGGTTTGTAATTTAAACCTATTTGCAGAAATACTGGCTCTGGTTATTTCTGTTACAACATCATTGAAATTTATTCTTGATTCTAGTGCCATTTTCCAAAGTGTTTCTACCCTATCGCCAACAGTTTCAATAAGTCTGAAAGTTTCGTCAGTGGATCTTAGATTGTTGATATAGTTATCAGCAACCATAGTGTTTCCAATTTGGGTTATACCAGCAGGAACTAAATGAATCTCATTAAATTTCAATCTACCCATAGCTTCATCGCTATTATAATCATCTATTGTTCCATCTTTAAAACTGATTACTGTATTTGGTTTCATATCTACTATTTCTTTAGCTCTTTTATCATCAATGAATTTATTGGTTACCAGTACAGCTTTTTCTGGATTATCCGTTACGTCAATGTGATAATATTTAAAAAATTGATTAAAACTATTATCATATTCCCAATCAAAATACACAGATAATAAATTTTTTCCAAAAGCTTTTTTTGTTGCTAATATGGTATGAAGCAAGGTCATATAGTCAGGTTCAACAATGCCTACTCCCTCTGGCCAGCTAACTTCTTTTAGTCTTTTAAAAAAATCTTCAGGAATATCTGATGATGGATAAACTTTCCAGTTATTTTCTTTTATTATGTGATCTATCATTTTAATAAAATGCTTTTCAATGGGTTGGCCACCGGTGCCAAAATCATTTGCTACGATCAAACTTATACCATTGTGAGCTTGACCTGACGTCATTAATTTCATCTCGTCAGTGAATGCTATATTAAGACAACGATTTTCAAAATCTTTCTCGTTATAAAATGGTGCAAAAGATAAACGTACAATCGGAGAACGTTTACTGTCGTTGTTAGCACTCGTATAAGCACTAAAACATTTTTTAAATCCCGGTTCTATGTGACTGGATAAAAGATCAAACATTAATTTCTTAATAGCATTTGATCAAAGGTACCTGCGTTTCCTGTTCCTGGCTTGTATTTTACTCTGATCCATCTAACAGCAGATTCGAATTGAAAAGGATCAATCTTTTGATCAGCTGATGATGGTGTAAATGATGTTTGTGTAGCACCCATACCTTGTATTGGAATCACAAACCAATCGTCATCATCTGTACTAGCAGTATTATCTAAATTGCCTTCAATAGCTACGTTACCAGTAAAGTTTGTAGTGTATATTGCTATTGTGTGAGCTCTTGATGTCAAGTTTTGTTCAGATGATCCTGACAAGTTGTTGCTGTAATACCAAGTGTTTCTGAGTGTGAAAGAACTTGCTACTTTTGTTGGTCTTGTTGTTGGAAAACTGTCACCTTTGATTTCTACTACTCCTACGGCATCGCCAGCCCTATCAGTATAGACTAGTGTTTTTGCACCACTTGAGTTTTCAACGTATGCTGAAAAATGATATAATCCTGGTGCTAGATTATATAATTCGTTAGTTAAAACTGTGGTATTACATTTACCTCTAGTAGCATCACTGATTGTCAATTGTTTTGCTAACACAGTCTCATTTGTCTCAATATCTGTCATATTGAAAAAAGCCTGTTGACTTGTTAAGTCGTAGGGCTTATTATCAGAATTAACTAGATTAAAATTTATCTTGTTATCTGTACCAGAA
>Ga0208405_1000054_pt1 | contig 19109 bp, 13 predicted proteins | sample ETNtaG_32_FD_185766 | JGI IMG/M metagenome (GOLD analysis project Ga0208405, IMG submission 185766) | Marine microbial and viral communities from oxygen minimum zone, Eastern Pacific Ocean - ETNP201302PF84A (SPAdes) (version 2) | ecosystem: Environmental > Aquatic > Marine > Oceanic ... | reverse complement strand
AACTTTTGTATTTTCTTCCTTAGTTTTTCTATAATAGGTTGTGTTATAGTTGTAGCTGCAACAGCTGTTACGGCTGCTATAGCTGTAGGAACTAATACATCACCTGTAGGTAATTTATAAGGTGGGAAAGGTGGAGGTAAAGTAGGTGCTGGAGGTTCAGCAGTCTCTACAGGTTTAGTACCTTTTGGTTCTCTCAGATCACTCGGAGGTACAACTAAAGGTACATAACTTGGTACATCAGCAGTAGGTAAAGGTATAGATATTGTTTCTATATTTTTTACAGGTGGAATTACTATGCTAGGTATTTCCATTAGTCAGCAGCTTCTGGTGTGTTTCCTTCTGCTACCCACTTAAGGTATTCTTGGTAATCTCTATTGTCGTTAACTTTTGGAACCCAAAGTATTGTTGTCTCACCATCAATAGTAATTTTTTTCTTAATAACCTGTAAAGGTACCTCTTGACCAAATACTGCAAGCATGGGATCATTTCCCATTAATTGATAATTAATTGTCATTGTTATAACTCCGCATCAGCTGAAACACTACTGTAAGTAACATAAACTGACTTATCATCAGTTGCATAATATTGAAGATACTCAGAAGTCATTGTTGTATTGGCATGACTTCCACTACCAGAAACTACTACAGTACCAGTTGCACTTGGATAGGTTCTCATGGTAGTTGGTAAAGGGATATCAACAAAGGCATGTGAAGTGTGATAAACTTGACCATAAAAACCAAAACCAGAGGTAGCACTAGAGGGTTTCCAAAAATACCTTTGACATAAAGGAAGTTCTTGTGCAAATGACCTATGCTCAAAATCTGTTGCCACGCTGCCTACTTCTAATTGAACACCTGTGATATCAAACGTATTTGCACCAGCATACCAAACGTCATTTGCCATGTCAGGTACTCGAGCGTCATTAGCATAAGCACTCCAAGCATTTAAAGTTTTAGTTCCTGTGTAGTTTGTACCAAAAAAAGGAACAAAAGCTATATAAAGCCCTTCTGCATTATTATCATCAAATTGTAAATTAGAATTTCCGGGAATTGTTTTAGTTATTTTTGTCCAAGTATTATTTCCACTTGCTGTAAAACTAAACGGATAACTTTGTGAAGTACCATCATTAGTTTTTAGATAACAATAAAAAGTTTGATTTGCAGAACATCTAAACCAAAATGATAAAGTAATATAACTTGAGGATGATGTATAGTCCCAACCACTTTTTGCAATATCTTGAGCTTCTATTTTAGTGCTCATACTAATTTCACTATTATTATTTGCAGTTAATGCACCAGAAGCAGCAAATCTATATGCTTTTCTAAAACCTAACGCATAAGGTCCTGTATCAGTTGAGCTTAAAGAAATTTGTGACTGCGTAAGTGTATTACCTATAGCAAATTTGTATAGTGCAAATCTATCTACAGTTTGATACCCATTACTTGTGCTTGATGTACCACGTTGGGCTACTTGCATAGATCCGTTAATTATTAAATTATGTGCTTTTCCAGCACTAGCAACTGTCTCAAACGTAGGATCTGCTCCGTTGTTTGCACGTAAAAACTTACCATCATTAGATGATGTGCCATGTTCTAGTTTAGCTAGTGTTACTGCTTCGTCTGCTAACTGGTTTGTACCAACAGCACTATTAGCCATCTTTCCACCAGTTATTTGACCATTTGATATCTTGGCAGTACTAATAGCATTATCACCTATTTTTGCATTTGTAACTGCATCATCAGCTATATCTGCTGTAGCTATTGTTCCGTCTGTAATACTTTTTGATGTTATTTGTGTTAATGCCATTATACCTCCTTGTAAATTTCCATGATTGCATAAACGTAGTGATTTTCTCCACCAAGACTAAGTCCGGGATTTCGACCTCCACTATTCCCATTACTACTATCATCAACATGATGTCTTAAAGCATACGTATAGGTTTGACCAGCTGGAACTGTAACTCGTGTAGTACCACTTAATACAATAGAACATTGATTAGAAGTATTAGAATATTGTACGATACCACGATCAAAAGTATCAGGATGGTCAGCATCTATATTACTACTTCCATCCCATCTTCTTATTCCGTCTATCGCATCACCAACATCCCAAAAAGTTTCAAACCATTTAAGCATGTAACTACCAGCACCTAAAGTAAATCTTCCTGTGCTTGTATCTAGAGTTACAATACTATCGGGATCAAGTTCGGTATTAAAAGGTCTAGTGTTAGAATCATTACTCGGTATTGAGTAAGCAACGGTTAATTTATGTTGTAATAGAGCGTAAGATTGAAATTTACCGGGACCAGTTCCTGTAACAGTTAAGTTACCGTTTACAGTAGCATTACCAGAACTATCAAGAACTAAGTTTGATGTTCCAGTATTACTACCGTGTGTTATGTTTGTTGTTTTTATTGTACTCATTATGTTGCTCCTAATTTCATAAAGAAAACAGTAGTTTCCATACGAGAAGTATCACCACTAACTTTAGTGCTTGTACCGATAGAACCAGCATCAAATCTTAATTTAACTTGGCTAGTATCAGTCACGTCGAATACATAAAAACTTGCTGTTGATCCGTCAGCGTTTCCGCCTCCACCGTTATTACCATCAGTTGCATATACTACAAAAGAGTAACTAGTACCACCATTAACTGTAACATATGTATTTATACTAACATTGTCATCATCATGAATTGAAAGTACTGGTCTTACGACTGATAACCATTTTCCTGTTGATGGGAAAGTCCAAATACCAGAGGTTACTGACATACCAGTTCCTATGGTAGCAGCACCAGCAAAGTTATTTCTTGCCCAGCTAGTTAATACTGCGTCTGAAGTTACATCCGCAGTTAAATACCACTGATCTACTTCAACAATAGGGTCAATCCAAGATAAATTACCATTACCATCAGTAGATAAAATTTGACCAGCAGAGCCATCAGCTATCGGAAGTTTGAATGTAAAGTCAGCTCCGCCAGTTGTATTAGCTGGAGCATCAAGAGATACACTACCAGAAGTAGCACCATTTAATTTTAAAGTCATGTGTTCTCCTTATATATAATTACTCTAGCAAATAGTTCTTCACTACCATCATTATTAGCGTTTGTAGAACCAGATATACCTAATTCTGCGTTAGCTGATACTGCTACGTTATCAATATATGCTTGGAGCTTAAATGTCTTAGCTGATACAATAGTAATACGTGCATCACCTTCTGGTTGTATGGTAGCATAAGCACTTGAGTTTTGAGCAAAACCATTTTGACTATGTTTAACTACTGCACTATCAGTTACATTATATAATCTAGTTTGACATCTGTCTACTTCAAAAAACGTACTACCCCAATTTATATAATACGTACCAGCTTGTAAAGTAAATTGATTACTACTTAAACTTACAATACTATCAGGATCAGTATAAATTCGAGTTAATGTTTTATCAACCCATGTATCTGCTGTTGAAATAGCCTGACCATTTGTACCATGAGCTTCATAGTGTTCTATAATTGCAAGACTACGAAATAAAGGTCTTGCAGTTGTGGCTAGTGTGTCATTTGTTACACTGCCGTTTGGGAGTCCACCGGCTGAAAGTCCAGAGATGGTCCCGTTTCCATTAATTGTTATTGGCATAATTAAACGATTACCCAGTTTTCACCATCTCCGACTGTTACTGTTATGCCACTGTTTATAGTTACAGGACCTACAGTTAAGCAGTTATGGTTGTTTGTTATTGTTTTGTTTGCAGCTATTGTCTGTGGCATCTCAAAGAACGGAGTTGTTAACTTTAACTCAGGTGCAGTTACTGTTACACCAGCGTTGTTAGCAACAGCCACTGAAGACGATCCGTTTGCTATTGAAGTGCTATCTATTGCTGTTGTAGAGGTGTTTGTTATTTGACCTCTATCATTTACTGTTATTACAGGTATTGCGGTACTTGATCCGACAGTTCCAGCTGAAACTCCGGTAACTGCTATCTTAGCTGATGTTACTGCACCACTCTGTAATTTAGCAGTAGATACTGTATTATCAGCTGGAACCTGTATAGTTGTACTAGATCCTATAAGTACTGCAAAGACTGTTGAACCACTTGGTGGTGCTGTTGCAAATCGAATAGTATCTGAATCACTTAAATAGAATCCCTCACCTGACGCATCATAAGAACCTGAGTTAGGTTTCTGTACAACACCGTTAAGTACTAATAATATTTGAAATACTGTTGTAACACTTGTAGCACTACCACTTGTAGTTCCTTCTTTTAAATCAAAGCTTGTATTAGAACCATTAAAAGTAGCAGCATTAGTTGTGCCAGCATCTGTTAATACTAAGAATTTAAAGTCACCTGTAGATGTTACTTCTCCCCATGCAGATCCATCATAGACCTTCATCTTATTAGCAGAAGTATTAAAGAATAAGTCACCTTCATCATTTGCTGAAGTAGGGTCACTTGATCCAATACGATATCTAGCTTGGAAGTCGTTTATGTCATCACTAAGTTGTTTAACATCTGTTTCTGCTGCAAGTAATTTATGGTAGTCATATATCTGACCAGAGCCAGTAGAACTAACCATTAAACCTACACCAGCTGCAAGTGATTCGTTATTAAGACTAGATGGAAAGTTGTTTATAGTTACTTGTTGTACAGCTTCTCCACTTGGACCTGTAACAGTTCTACCTGTTGTACTTGTACCAGATCCGTTAACTACAACATCTTCTGCATCAGATATAGATATAACTACACCACTAGCTGGTTGTGTATAAGGAAATGCTAGTTCTGTACCTATAACTTCCAGACCACCTAGAGGTGCTATTTGACCAGCTACGTAAGAAACAACAGCAGCAGATGTAGGATAACTATCATTAGTATTAGTTAAACTTGTCTGCTTAGTCATGCCATCAACGATGTTAAGATCATTGATATCAGCAGTCAAAGTTTGTGCTTCGGCAAGTTTAGATGCTGTAGCAGCTCTCATACCAGCTAAGGTAGTAAGCTCTGCATCTTCTATTTTAGCTGTAGTTACTGCATTATCTGCTATCTTAGCTGCTGTAACTTGAGCGTCTCTGATATGTTCAGTGTCAATACTAGCATCAGTATAGTGCTCAGAATCTATCGCATTGTCTGCAATCTGTGCACCAGTAACTGAGTCAGTTCCTAGTTTAGCAGTTGTAATATTCCCGTCTAATATTTTAGCTGTAGTTACATTATTATCTGCTATTTTAGCTGTAGTTATTTGGTCATCTGCGATATGTACTGTATCAATACTACCATCAACCAGATGTTCTGAGTTTATGGAGTCGTCAGCAATCTTTGTACCATTTACAGCATCAGCTTCGATTTCACTTGTACCTATTGTACCACTAGCTGCTGCTGTAATTCTACCTTGTGCATCTATTGTAACATCTGCAGTTGTATAAGACCCAGCTGTAACAGTTGTGTTTGCAAGTTTATCTGCTGTAACTGCATCGTTAACAATAGCAGCAGTGTCTACAGCATCATTAGCTAATTCACTAGCTGTTACTGCATCAGCAGCTATTTGTGTTGCTGTAATAGTGTCGTTAACTAGCTTGCCACCTGTAATAGTAGTATCGGCTATATCACCGTCTACAATAGTACCGTCAGCAATAATAGTTGATGTAACAGTTCCTGTATCAGCTGAAGTTAAAACTGTACCTGTTCTATTAGGTAAAGTTATAGTTCTATCAGCTGTAGGGTTTTCGACTGTTAGTGTAGTTTCAAAATCGTTAGCAGTAGACCCTTCAAATACGACGTCAGCGTTCGCATCAAAGTTAAGGTTACCAACCATGGTACCACCCAAAGAACTAAGGTAACGACCATTAACTTCTTGTGTAACATATAAGTTCTGCGTAAAGTTTTCGTTAAGATCCTCTGACTTTATAGCAGAACCAGCATAGAATGTAGCTGTTAGGTTGTCAATACCTGTCTCTCTAAATATTTTGATTTGGGCTCCGTTTGATGGAGCAGTATTAAATTGTACTGTCGTTGCATTGGATAATGAAAAATCCGTTGTATCGACTGCATCTATAGACGCCTTAACGTCTGATGCCTTAAGATATGGAAATGTAAAAGAGTAATTGGTGGTGGAACCATTACCCGTATAAGAGTTTTGTGTAACAGCCATGTGCTTTAGTTACTTCCGTGTTCAATAAGTTTTCTTGTTTCTAAATCCCTTTTTTGTATGGTGGAAGCTTCGTCTACATTACCTAACTTCATTTCTTGATTTACAAGTTGAGCATTAATAATAGACTGTTCAATGTTAGGATTCTCGCTAAGGTATCTATCCTCTGCAAGTTTTTGAGCTTCACGAATTAGTATGTTTAGCTCTTGATGTATAGGTAACAATTCAGTTTTAAGTCTAATGCTTTCATCATTTCTAGTTAGACTAGACCGTCTAAACTGACGTAGACTTTTAACTTCTTTCTGATACCTTTTACTTTTCATCAGGCGTTCAACTTGTTTAAATAATTGTTGCTCACCTATGTATTTGTTTATCTGTTCTCTATCTTCTGGCTTCCATTCATATGATCCAGATGTATCTTTTTTAAGCATACTCAAACCACTATAACGTATATCACGTAAGAAGACACGCCATGGTTCGTTTGTACCACTAACCTTGACAGGACTTAGTGAATTTAGTACACGTAGTATTGGGTTATCAATATCGTTAAGTGCATCACCTGTCCAGATATCAATCTGATCTGGTAATGTATTTCTAAACCCGGGTAATCTGTTAGCTACAAACTCCATAACTTCACCAGATAAATCTTTCTGTGCAGAATCTATAGCTTTAGCAAGTACACCTAATGATCCACTAGCTGGTATCCAAGATGTCTGACCAGCTCCTAGTTGTGCCCATGCACGTTCATTACCGTTGAGTGCATCAAATAAAGGCTCGATCATAGTTAATGGTGACTCATTTAAAAATGTAGCACCAATAGTCCATGTAGCTTTAGACACAAAGTTTTCTAACAAATGCTCATCCATGTCAGTTGCATAGTATGCAAGATCTCCCATGAGTGTAAGTATATGTTCAACTCCAATGAGTCCTTTAAAACTATACCAGTTATCACCAATACGTATAGTCTTAGGTTCGTAACCCATCTCATCTCTTTCTTTGTTACGTCTAGATGCGTTATAGTGTCCGTTACCTCTGATATTACCACCCATAGCATAGCCATATAATGTAGCTGCAAGCATACTACTAAACGCTTGTCTACCTACATATTCAGATTGTATCTGTTTAAAGATAGCATCTGCAAATGGTTCTTTACTTGCGTCTATACCATGTTCTAAAAGTGCTGCTGAAATCTCGTCTGCTGATTTAGCATATATAGTTTTAGCATACTTATTTATACCGGGTATTAAACTTATAGGTGTCCAAGATAGTGCTGCTTTAACATAGTTAGATGCAGTACGTGGAAACGCTAATAACTCTTTGAGTACAGGATATGCTGTAGTAGCTTCGGTAAGATAGCTAGCAACACCATCATCTAGGTTAAGTTGTATTTCACCAGAGAATGATCGTAATACCTGATCTTTAACTAATCCATTTTCGTCAAAGAAGTTTTTATAATGTCTCTTTTCAGCTTCAAAGATTTTCTTCCAGTCTGCAAAACCATACTCACTAAACACATCTTCATATGCTTTTACACGTGAATAATAATGTGCGTTGTGTGTGTTAGTAAATACATCAGGAAATATCATAGCTGTCATACCATAACGCAGACCCTTCATTTTAGACATCTGAGTTAAGGTAGCTGCAGTTTTAAGCTGATATGCTCTACCCCAGTTACCATCCTTTTCATATAACTTTGCAACATCTTCCATAATGTCCCAAGCCTTGTCTGTTTTAAATACATAATCTTTACGAAATGCACTTAACATAGCAGTAGGATCTTGGTTAACTTTCTTCATCATCTGAAACGCATCACTTAACGCACGTCTGTTAGTTTCCCAGATAGCTCCATTATAATAGATAGTTCTAAGTACACCATCCATATCACCTTGTATAGCATGACCTAGTACAGCTGTGATAGGTCTAAGTATAAGCTGTGATCCGTTACCTATACCAGCTCTAAATGCTGATATACCAGACAACATATTATTATATCTTACACCCCAAGCACCCTTAGCAAACAAATTCATGTTTTTAGGATCAGGACTTTTAAGTAGTCCAAGTGGTGTTATCTGATCTGCTGCCCATTTATATAGTTTAGCAAGACTATCTACGTCACCGTTAGTATGTGCATATGCATCAATTAAAGGACGTAAAGCTTGTGGATTAGTTTTACGTAGTTGTTTCAGCTCTTTTGTAAATCGTTTATTCTTAGCATGTATAGCATTTTCAGCAGTCTTAAACTCATCTAAAAGTATGTCAATACCTTCTTGTGCAGTACGAGGAGGCATCTGGTCAAACCAGTTTTTATTACGTAGTGACCAACCAGATAGATATTTATTAAGAGCATACTCATCCATTAAAAATTCTAGCTTATCTATAATAAGATCCATGGCACGGTTATCATCTATAAACGGAGCCATTTCAGTTACAGCTTGTGAGATAGTAGCAGCTTCTCTACCTAGAGTATCCATCACTCTACCAGATGATGCGGTTACATCTCGACCTAAAAATCTGTCAACAAGATCACGCATAGCAAACGCTGCTGCTCTTGCCTGATCTTCATTTATTACTTCAACTTTAAACTTACCTAACATTAGATTTTTAACATCTCTATTTTCCATAAAGAGTTTTCTAATGTCATCAACCGTAGACTCTGGGTTTATAATATCCATATAGATACCCCATGCTGCTGCGTTCATTTCTTTAGCACTAAATCTAATACCATCAACAATCGCATTAAATCTACCAGCTCCTCTAGCTTCTTCAGCTACACCCATTACAGCATCACGACTTGTAGAGCCTACCAGAAGACCTTTACGTCTCATAGCATCTGTAATGATAGGTGCTGGATCTCCTTTAGATGTACCAGTTTTAATAGCTGTAGTATCAGCCATGTTACGTGCTACATTCCCGGGAGGTGTACTTTGCTTTGCTTTAGCTGCATCATCTAGTACGTTAGCATTTAAGTCAGCATCAAGTCCATTAATATTAAGTTCTAACTGTTCAAAGTTATTAGCTGTTTTCCTTTCGATAGCAGCCTGTGCCTCAACATCTTGTAAATATTCGTATCTACGATAATAATCATCCATATTATCAATGTTAGATAAACCTTCTTCTAGTAATATCTTTTCATTGATAAGCTGTTGCTCCATACCTCGACTTAGATTTCCACTACCTAATGATAGTAATTCATCTATCTCAGCAATACGTATTAGTTTATCAGGATCACCACCCATCTTAATATTTAACTGCTTATAATTTTGTGCAGTCTCATCTAGTGGTTCCATCCAGCCCATAGTTTTGTGCCCACCTTTCATATCAAGAAATGCACCAACGACACTTCCAATGATACTAAATGGTGCAGACTCCAGCATATTCTTACGCTTTCTTACACCGGGGCTATCACTATCAGTAGTTTGGAATACCTGTGGTAAAGGTAATGTACCCTTTGGTCCAAACTGCTCAGGAAACATGTCTACTAATGTGTCAGTTAGAGTGTCATCTTCACCAACATCACTAAGACCTAAGATTGTAGCATCTCCTAATCCTTGTGCACCTAAAGTAACACCTAGTTTTTGAAACCAAGGTTTACTAAATAATGCACCCCCAGCCATCTTAGTGTTTATCTGTCCTTGTATTTTACCACCAGCTAATATAGATGGTATAACAATAGAAGATATACGTCTGAGACCTTGGTGCATAGGATTGTCAAGCATAGTAGCTTTATCATACTTCTCGTCTGCTTTGTCAAAGCCGGGTATCATTGTACCAGCTGCATCCATTACAAAGTCAGCTAGACCTAGTCCGGGTATAGATAAGGTTTGAAATACTTTATCTAATCTTTTTATAGGATTATTAGCATTGACAGCAGATTGACGTTTACCAGCTCTCACCTGTTCAGTAGACATACCAAAGTATTTCTGATTAAACTTTTCTTGTAGCTGATCTCTTTCATCTCCTTTTTTATTCCACCATTCATCATATTCATTCTGCATGGTAGTGTGATTGTCCTCCATAGATAAATCTACAGAGCTATTACCAAACTTGTACCCAAAAGGAGCAGGGTATACAGGTTTGGCTGGTTTTATTGTTTGTTCCTCTTCAACCATACGGCCGGGAACATATGTTTCATCTTCCATTAGTTCTGTAGTAATTCTCTATTTTTAGAGTTCAGTAAAAATTTCCATGCTGGCATATCAAACTGTTGTTCAATAACATCAACACATACCTGTAAAGCTTTTTGATCGTTAGATAAACCATTTGCAACTGGTCCTAATTGATGGTCACACCATTTGTCAGCACCCCATTGCATAACTGCTTTCTTTGTTCTAGCATCAGCATCTACTGTATTCTTTAGAGTATTTATAAAGTCTTCTTTTAAAACACCATTAAGTGTACTCTTTTTCATCAGTTGATTAAGTAATGGATTGGTAGTTGTACCTGTTGTTAATAAATTATATAAATGAGTATTATTAATTGTAGGTTTATTAGATGCCATATCAGCAGCAACTAAGTCTACTAAACCATTAACTCTAGACTGCCCTCTAGCACTACCTAATGTAGCATCTATTTCAAAACTAGATATGTTACCAAAGTTTTCTCCAGCAAATCTTGTAAATATAACTTTGTTACTTGCACCAGACTTACCTTGTTTTTGTCTAAATAAACCAGCCCCACGAAATCCATCTTGATCAAAGTTTACTAAAGTTCCATTAACGTATCCTAGTTCTCGTTTTATACTTTCCTTAGCACGTTCAAATCTTTCTGATGGTTTACCTTCTTGGTCAGCTGCAAATCGTTTTAGCAACTCAGCTCTCATGTAATCACCCATGTTAGCTGCTGATGGACCAGCAGATTTATCTATAACTCCATCTTTTTCTACTTCGTCTATAGTAGCATTTGTGAACTTTTTAAGATTATCATCTAAGTCTTGAAACTGTACTCCACGGTGTTTAGCAAGAGCGTTAAGATCATTATATATAAATCCTATTTTTTGCTGCTCATCAGGTAAAGCTGCCCATGCGTGATATACTCCCCACATATCGCCATTTTTATAATCCTGTACGATAGTATCAGTTAAAGTATACTCATCTATGTATTGGCTTTTAAAACCTAAACTACCAGCAAATAGTTCTCTAGCATATGAATTACCATTTGAAGCTTCCCAGTCTTCCCAAAATGCTTCTGGATTTTCTTTATAGTATCCAGCATCCATTTTGTCTTTATACTGAAATGCCTCAGCTTGCTGTCTAGCTTTAGTGATAGAATTTTGTACATCTTCTTTTTTTTCAAATCTTTCAGCAAAATCGTCTTTTATTTCTTGTTTTAGATATGGAAACTTACTGAAGATACGTTGTTTCTTTCCGTTCTTAGTACCACCGGGTATGACATATCCATCTGGATGTTCAGCTGTGACACCGAATACATGTTCTAAATAAGTTTGAAAAGTATTATAGTTATCCATTTCAGACTTTGCCCATCCTACAATGTTAGCTCTTGTATTAGGTACGAGAGGATCAGCATAAGATCCATCCCTCATCTGTACAGGTCTCGCATTTGTACTTGTGATAGCATCTACGAATAAAGCGTTTCTTCTATCGTAGTTTGTTTCTTTAGCATCTGTAAATTGTTTATCAGTTTGAAAGTCTGAACGTATTATTTTCTCTGAACTTAAAGCTTTAATGCCTTTAGAAAAACCATTTATAACTTGTGTTTCGCTCTCATATTCTCTACCTAATCTAAACTGCTGTTCTTTAGCAATACCTTGTTTTCTAATTAGGTTAGTTATTTCAATACCATTTTTAGATACAGGACTTATATTATACTGTTCTAATAATTCATAAGCACGAATTTCATAAAGCTTTGCAACATTCTTTTCGTTTACTGGTATACCCATTTCTTCGAGATGGTTTAAAAAGTGTGTTTCAAAACCATCAAAGTTCTCCTTCATCTGAAGTGTGAACTGATCTTTAAATACAGGATTACGAGTTTTAAGTTTATCTGTTAAGTAGTTGTATTGAAGTTTATCTACTGACTCTCCATTTTTTAAGGCGTCAGTATATAATTTATATCGTTGTTGTGAAAATTCTAATAGATCAGCTTCTTTTAAAGTCGCATGATAAAACTGTGAAACACCTTCAAGTTGTCCACTTGCATTTAATTCCCTTAAGTTTTCTACAGCATTTTCTGTTTGAATAAACTTCTCAATATTCCCTGCTGCGTCACCAAAGGTTTTAGCTAAGGAAGGTGTCAACCTTGACCAGACTGCTTCGAGTCTTCTATACTCTGCAATCTGATCTTTGGCTGACTTTTGATTTATATCATTGTTACGCTTTAGAGCATTACGTCTCAGTTTTTCTGGTAACTCAACTGATATTTCTCTATTAAATTTCCTGTTTTGTTCTTCAACTTTAGCAACTCTGTCTGACTCTTTTATAAATTGGTCAGCAACTCGATTTGCTTGATTTCGTTGATTTTCTAGTTGGCTTGTAATGTTCTGGGATTGAATCTGCATGGCTCGTAAGCCGTCATCCAGTTGTTCATTCTTAAACCGACCACCAGAGGCGTACCTCTTGTAGTATTTTTGTGTACTCATTTTTTATAAAAGTTTTTGTCCGTAGTAACCTCCGACCATACCAGCGATGCTTTGAATAGAAGAACCCCATACTTGAGCGGCAGCAGCAGATGGTGATACCATAGCTCCTTTCATAGGCTTAGGTCCAAAGTCATAATCTTGGAATGCTGGTGGGAATATGTAATCAGCGATTGGTGTGGCAATAGGTTGAATAGGCATCGGTATTTCACCGGGATCTAGCATCTTCTTTGCATAAGCATTAAGATCTGATACAGCTCGTGAGACACCTATAGCACGTATTGCTTGATTAGATGCAAAAGTAGCATTGTCTAGTGATAAGTCAAGTAAATCTAGTTTACGAGCAGATTGTAAAGTTGCTACACTTTTTAATTTATCTCTTGATCTACCTGTCTGACCTAGTGCTCTGATAGCTCCTTCATTCTGTATGGCTTCTATCATCGCATCTTGTTGTTCGTATCTATTCTGTGTTGATATCTCATGCAACTTACGTCTCTCGTCCATACGAGCTGCTTTTTCTTGTTCAGCATTTATGCTAATCTGATTATCAAAAATATCAAGAGACTTAGCATACATCTTCTCATTAAGATCTTGCTGCTGATTTCGTATTTGTAAGTTATAATTATAATTTTGTAAATTAGTTGCATCTTTGTACGCAGCTAATTTTGCTTCATTATCAGCTTTAATTTGTATTTCTTGTACAGCATAGGCTTGTTTAGCAATAGCAGATTGCTTCTGCATTTCCCATGCTTCTTTATCATATTTATATTGTGCGTTCGTTGCTTTGTTCTGCGTGTTGGCTGCATTTTTAGCAGCTTGACTTTGCTTATGAGCTCCGTATAAACCAACTGCTCCGGCTACTAATAATGGTAACATTATGTCCTCCTGTAAAATCTAGGTGAGTATATTCCTTCCCACATCATAGAGTTAACGGAGACAGGGAATGGTGAGTCATTAAATAATCGTAATGTAAAGTTATCTGTTTTCTGGTGTATAGGTAATGTAAATACAGTCTGGTCTTTGATAGGTATGTCATTTGCTAAATACTGATCTGCTGTAATAACAGGGTTAAGATTATACCATTCATCAAGATATATAAGTATATCATCAGCACTATATACAAGTATGTTATTTGTACCTGATGCTGGAGCTGAATCAAAATGAATAAACTGCTCTACTATATTATAGTCTGTAGTTAATACACCTCCAACTTTAACTTTAATTATATCTAAGTTATTCGGTATAAAAGTTAAATCAAAAGTTTTTAGACTACCATCACCACTAAGTGTTTTTAACTCACTCGATGCAGCATTAAGTGTAATCTTTGGTAACGGTGTTGCAGTTGTGTTAACAGTAAATGCAGATGTTTCTACATTATTAATTTTAACTTTAAGTTGATCGTCGTCGATATAATTAAAATCTGCTGGTATCCACTCATACTCTGTAGTTACACCATCTGCTACGTATGCCCGTTTACCTTGACGTATACCTTTAGACCTAAGTTTAAAGCCCATAACTCCTGACAATCCTACTCCAAACTTCATACGAGCTATTGTAAGATTTGCAGTAAAGTCACTGCTCTTCATTTCTTCGTCTAATCTATAGTAAGTTTTAGGTAGTATAATATCAAAATCATACTTATATCCTACTATAACATCACTAGCTACACTTGTTAAATTTTTAAATGGTACTTTAAAATATGTGTTACCACTTTCAACAACACGCTCAGGTGTAATTGTAAAACCTGATTCAATAAATTGACCTGTAGCTGTAGTACCTTTAATAATAATAATAGGTGTTAAGTCTGTAGCGTCAGCATAAGGTATAAAACATTTAGAAAATTCACCAGCTGTGTCATATGTAACAGAAGTAGCTGGAGCATATAGGTCTATACATGGGTTTAGTCTTTGACCATCGTTGTTAACAATGATAGCATCTTCTGGACTTTGACTAAGACTAGCTTTACTAAGAGTTAGTTGTCCACCTTGCTGTTTAGTTACAGCAAACAATTCATCAGAATCTGCTGCTATAGTTTGTACAGTTCCGGGTGCTTCCCAGTTAAACCATGTTTGTAGTAGTATATCTTTACCTTCAGTATACTGCCTGAACAAATATATGTATTTACTACTCTGTCCTGAAAATGCAATAAACTGGTTCTGTGCACTAGCTATCATAGTATCCATGCTGGATGGTATCCATTCGTTTACTACTTTTCCTATGTCAGCTACCTGTGGGTTTTCGTTTTCTCCACGTGTAACCATAGCAAAGACTCTAGTGTAACTTGGTGTTTTACTAATAAAGTTAATTGTAGTACCAGTATCAACAGGATTTATTTTTGTATCCATCTCAAAGTTTGCGATGGTACGTATCACTGTTTTAGTTGGTGTAAGTATACCTTCAGTAGATCCCATCAAAAACTGTTGATTAGCACTAAACAGTACAAGACCTTGAGTAGATGGTAATACACTATGAAGTGCAACAGGTTTAACTGTACTTGCACTTAAGTCAATAGGATCTGCATCTGTAACAGTTTGACCTGATGTAAAATACATGTTAAAGAAATCAGATGACTGACTCATTGATACAGTATCACCAGATAAAAATCCTAATCTATTGTTATGAAAGAAAGCCTGAGTTATAGGTCTACCAACAAATGATGGGTGAGAGTTAGTATCATCATCACCTACTTCACGAGCTTTAAATGATGCACGTTGAAAAACAAATGTGTTTACAGCTGTATTAAGTAACTCGTGTGGCATAGTAGAATTATCTAGTCCTGTAGATGTGTCAGGAGCTAGAGTTTCTTTCCAGTATCCGGGTCCTTTAATTTCATCTTCTGCCACGTATTTTAAGTAAAAAGATTTAGTTAATGAACCACTGTTAATAATTTTTACAACATGGTTATGTTTACTTTCTGCTGGTAACTCCTCGAGAGTTGGTACTTGATCTTGAAAGAAAGTTAACTGGTTAACATACTGACCACCAGTAGCAGTTATTGTAAAGCTAGCCGCAGTGTTAGTAATATGTAAGCTGTCTTTTGTTTGTATAATATCGTTTGCTGTAATCCCTGTTATGTTTAAACCAGCAATACGTGATTTAAGTTCAGTTAAAACTGCAGTATATGTAGTATTAGCTCCTGATGTATACTGAGAAATAGCAGTTCCATTGATAGAAACATTATATTTAGTAGTAGCTGAAACTCCGACTAATTTTATAGTCGCTTGTCTATTAGCATTAAATGTAGGAGCTGGTAATATAGCAGTTTTAATAGCACTATTTACAACAATAGATTTATCTTGTATTGTTAATGCGTCATACTGTGTACGTGTACCTGTTAAATATGCTTGTGCTTGACCACTGTGTAGATAATCCCATCTAGCTGTGTTGTCCTGTATGTCAGCTCCGGTGCCTGTAGGACCTCCAGAGGCTGCTGAAGTACCAGCTGTGTCACATTGGTACACTTTACCACTATCGTTCTGTACAAGGTCTCCTACAGCGTATGCTTGACTAGCTACCCAAGGTAAGGCATCAAAGTATACGTTACATGGTGCAAAAGTAACAGCGTTCCATGCTGCTATTGTTCCGTTAGCTGTAAGAGCTGGAGGAGTAGCATTGTTATATGTTGCTGGTGTAATACATACTATATATTTTTCTGTGTCAGTTCTAGATATAAAGAACCATTTAGAGTCGTCATATGTGGTGCCTGTACCTAGATTTCCTAACCACTGAAACCCCGGTCTTTTTGTAAGACCAAAGGTTGGATCAGGGTAGCCATTGATACACTCCTCGACTTGACCGGGGAGTTTTTTATCATCAGATTGTCTAGATACTCCACCAAGATAATCTTCAACTCGCTGAGTAACTGCTGGCATTATCGTTGTAAAGCGTGAAATGGTTGGTAACTTTGATAGTAGGCTTGTTGTCCTTGTGGATGACCAAACATAGTAAACTGTCCTTGCTGTGTTTCATACTCCATAGCGAGTGCTCTGGACTGTACTTCTTGTTGCTGTAGACGTGCATACTGAGCATCATCTCCTACTATTCTACCAGATACTATAGTTGCAGCTCTGGCTGTTATAAAATTTTGTATTGGTTCTGGTAAGTCTATGTAATCAAATTCCCATACGACATCACATTCAATAGGACTGTATGTCCATTTGTATGTATGATTCTGTCTATCGTATAGTTTACCAGATCTTCTGATTGCATCATAAGTTGTGTTCTGTGAGTTTTCTGCTAACTTAATCTGAATAACATTATTAGGTATAACAATTTCGTTATCATTATTTGTTGGAAACTCGTAGTGGTACTCCTTGTTGAAAGTCCATCCTTCAGATTGTACCTCTCGTGACACCTGTAATAGGGTAGCATAGGCAATCGCAACTTCCGGGTTGGTTTGGTCTAGTGTAGTTACAGGAGCCTGACCACAGGATGTAAGTATTTGATTTATAGCTGGCAGCTCTTGAGCCGCATTTGTGGTTGGAAAAGGCATAATAAAAAAGGGGAGCCGAAGCTCCCGTATAAAAAATAAAAATTAACCGTTAGCTGGATATGATGTACCGAATGCAGCGTTACCTGTAGATCCAGTAGCAGCACCAGCGACTAACTCAACGCAAGCAGCAGGGTTTAAAAAGTCTGCTCCCATTGCGAGTCTACCTAGGATTACATCACCTTGGTATACAACTGATACGTCACCAGAAGTAATCTGAACCTGTGGTCCGATAGCTTCTACACAGCCAGCACCTTCTTTTTGGAAGATAAGTCCGCAGCTGTTAGCGAAGTCAGATGAGTTACCATAGTTGTTGTTGATACCAGTTACAGAAGCTCTACCGTCTTCTGCTGTTTCACCAACGAATGATCCTATGTTTCCGGGGCTAGTTACACCGGGGTTTGTTGCAGATGCAGAACCGTACTTAGTACCGTATGAGCCGAAGAATGGGATGTTCATTGACTTGTAGATCTTGATGCCTGCAATTTCAATGATACCTTGTCCTGACTGTAATGCAGTACCTTGTGTATCTCTGTTGATAAGACCGTTAGAACCAACACCTTGTATTAATTCATAGTACTGTCTTGGGTTCAACACAGCAACACGTCCTTCAGAGCTTACTCCTTTTTCGTCTAATGCAGCAGCTGCATCATAGAAAGCATTGATTAGAGAAGCTGGAACGTATGCGTCAGATGCTTGGTTGTTTGTACCAACTCTGATCTGTGTTCCGCCGGGCTCGACAAAGCCAGACTTAGAGATTGGTGAAGCTTGTCTAGCACCTTTAGCGATAGCTCTAAAGATTAGTCTATCATATTTTTGTGCAAGAGCATATCCAATCTTCTTGGAAATTTCACCACGTAATTCGTAGTGTGCTAGTGTTTCATCTAGTTCATAAACGAAAGCACTAGAGATTAGAAGATCATCAATAGTGATTGTCTTCTCAGCTACTGGAGGTGCACCATCGGTGTTACCTAGTATGCTGTTACCGGGTGTATGATACTCGGCTTTTGTGTGTCCAGTGTAGACGAACTGAAGTGACTTACCATTTGTAAGTGTTCTCTTCATTACAAGGTCTCTAGCAATTGCGTTGTGCTGGAAGCCTTTGAACATCTCCCCACTGAACAGCTTTAAATAAAGTGCACGGGCGTCGCCTGCACTATTCAGTTGACCCGGGCGTGTAAGAGCCGTGGTCAACGTACTGTTCTGTTGAGCCATTAATATGGATTAGTTAAAGATTGATATTGCTTAGTACTAATTTTTCTCGAGATTTTTTTTGTGGTCTATCCCACCGTCTAGACGGCATGAGGTATCCGGCGTACCGGGCAAATGCCAATGGCAGGGGAGTCCGACTCTGAGGTGCTCCCCGGCTGTTTAGTAAGAAGGAGTCTCTAGTTGAGCATCTTCTTTCTTTTCTTCAGTTTTGTTTTCTGGCTCTGGAGCAGGGTATGTCTCAGGTGTTAACCTTGTGACTGCTGCTCTCATAACCGAGCTTTGATGTGCCATTACTTAACAATTTTAGTATAAACAACACCACGGTAAACGTAAGTTACTGTCATAGTTTCCTCCGATACCTAGCCCCCGTTCCATGACTAGATTGCATGCGTCGCAAAGCGATGAACGGACGTCGGAGTTATCCTATTTGTGGTGCAGTAAGTGCTACGTTTGTAGACTCAGCTGATGCTAAGTCGAGTGGGAAGTTGTGAGCATTACGCTCGTGCATTACTTCAAAGCCTAAGTTGGCTCTATTTAATACGTCAGCCCAAGTAGGTATGATCTTGCCGTTAACGTCAACGACGGACTGATTAAAGTTAAAACCATTAAGGTTGAAAGCCATGGTGCAGATGCCCATTGAGGTGAGCCATATGCCAACCACGGGCCAAGTAGCCAAAAAGAA
>Ga0208405_1000053_pt1 | contig 19128 bp, 12 predicted proteins | sample ETNtaG_32_FD_185766 | JGI IMG/M metagenome (GOLD analysis project Ga0208405, IMG submission 185766) | Marine microbial and viral communities from oxygen minimum zone, Eastern Pacific Ocean - ETNP201302PF84A (SPAdes) (version 2) | ecosystem: Environmental > Aquatic > Marine > Oceanic ... | reverse complement strand
AAAAATTAAATCAGTTCCACTTGTGGTATAATCAATACCAGGAACTTGTACTAAACCATCAATTGCAACAATTAATTGTTGATCATTTGCTGGTGTATATGCATCACCTGCATTATCAATTAATGGAAATCCAGTATTGGTTCCGTTAAATACCCAACTAGTTGTGTCAAGTATTTCATTACCATACTGAAGGTACTTACTGGGAATCTCATAGTTAACACCAACATTGTACTTCTTCTGAGGTTCAGAAAGAACCTGATAATTAGAAGACTTTACTGATACATTATACTTTGGCATTATGTAACTCCTGGTGTTACTTCAATAATTCCCTCTATAACTCTTGTCTTGATACTCTGCGGTGATGTCAAAACAATGTCATAAACATACCTTCTCGCTTCCAAAGCAGCAGTAGCAGTATTTGCTAAACCTATTTTAAGTTGACCGTTGTAACGATCTACAAATGTGACAACAAAATTAGTAGATGTAGTAGAGTAATAACTCTTCTTCATCTTAGCTTCTGCTGTATAACCAGTCAGATTTAGTGGTGTAGTATTGTCTTCATTCTGAATATTGAAGGTAGCATCCCAATCAGTGCCTTTTTCCAACAATAAATTTAAAGGAATTGCTGCCATGATAATTTACGGATTTAATTTATATCTAACTACAACTCCACCAGAAGCTCCTTCTCCTCCAGTACAACATGGGTTGTTATTACTAGGAGGTTTTCCATTTGAAACATCTCCACCGCCACCGCCACCAGCACCGAAGGCTCCTCCACCTCCACCTTGGTTCCATCTTCCTGCTGATGGTTCAGAATTAGGGTAATTGTCTCCACCTGGAATTCCTGCTTGTCCACCTGTGTTTATGGTTGGTCGTCCACCACCGTCATCTCCTTTTTCATTCCTATCTCCTCCACGACCACCTACATACCATCCTGTACTATTAACTCCACTCACTCCAAAATCTTGGTCAGAGGCACCACCACCTCCACTACCAGTGTAGTAAGCAGCATTACCAGCACCACCAGTTCCACCGACAGCGTTTCCAGTTCCACCACCTCCTCCACCAGGAGCAAACGTACCACCAGCAAAACCATTACCACCATTAGACTGGTCCTCACCTTGTCCACCAGCTCCACCTTGTTGGTTTGTGGATCCACCAGCTGCGTTTCCTCCTTGACCACCATTTTGAGCACCCGAAGAACCTCTTAGTCCTCCACTACCACCATCAGCAGTCATATCATGACCTCCACCAAGAAATCTTGATTGACCACCAGTTTCACCATTATTATCCCAATTCACTCTATTTCCACCACCACCTACTGTGACAGTATGAGTTCCAGCTGTAATTGTTGTATTAGTTTTTATAGAGATACCACCTCCACCTCCACCAGTACCATAAGAATTACCATCATCAGGACCAGTTCCACCAGAACCACCGCCACCTATGACAAAAATGTCAGCCGCAGTAATTAATTTAGATACAGTAAAATTGGATGAAGTACTTGTGGCACCTGTTCCTGTATGATAAAAATAATGAACTACATAAGTTTCACCATTAATAGTTTCAGTTGTTTTTACGCTTCCACCTGTTGCAGAAGACTCTTGACTATCTGCACCTTTCTTTTGATAACTTTTTACAGATCCCCCACCAAGGGTAGATAAAAATGGCATATCTAAATCTCCTTATTCAAATGCGTCTAATGATCCAAGAACAGTGAATGTGTTAGTAGCTGTTTTAATAATAGAAAATGTATAAACATCCAATGCATTTGTATTACCAGCAGATGGAGCTCCACCTGCCCACTTAACAGTTACAGAATTACCATCAATGTTAAATCCACTAGCATAATATGCAGTTCCTCCTTGTGTGGTGACCATCGCTACTGTTATTGATTCACCATTATTCATCATAGAATCTAATGTAGTACTAGGACCACCTCTTACATTGAAAGTAAAATTACCAGTAGCAGCAGAAGTATATAAATGTACTGCCTTATCTGCAATATTAACATTATGAGTTCCAGTTAAAACATCTCCTTTAACATCCGCTTTTTCAATAACCTCACCAGTAACTAATCTATCAAATTCAGCACGTCCAAAAATAGCTCCAGCATTTTGAACAAAAGTTAAATCATTACCAGCTGTTGCTCCATCATCGGTAGTTTCTTTGAATACAACTTTGTTTTCACTCTCATCGTATCCAATAAAGATATTATTATCAGAACCACGATCAAGAATAATTCCAACATCTTTAACAGCAGATCCTGTTGTGCCAGAAGCTAATTCAATTCTTGGATCGGCGATAGTTGTAACAGTAGAGTTAACAGTGGTTGTTGTACCACTAACTGTTAAATCACCAGAAACAGTGAAGTTACCAGAAACAGAACTTAAGGAATCCACATAAGATTTGACAGCAGCCTGAGTTGGAACCTTAACATTACTATTTTGTGATAGAAGAGGATCAGTTGAAAACTCATTAATAGAAGCACCAATAAGTCCACCAAGAGAACCAAGTTGTAATGACTCAAGACCTTTCAAGTCAAAAGCAGAAGAGTTAAGAGTTGCCTGACCTGTTGCTTGGTCTACCTTAAAATATTCACCAACATAGAAGTTACCTAATTCGTCAGTTGCAACATAGTAAACACGACCTGGATCAGTTGCGTTAGTAACAATCTGATCTGCCTGTGAAGGAGGTTGTGTTGGTTCATCTGGCCAATTAGTTGTTGTCTTATCTCCAGTACCAATCATTAAGAAGTCATGACCAGTAAGTCTAACAATACTAAAGTTCTTTCTTGTACTGACAGTAATTCCATCAGCAACAGGTGTAGGTCTAGAAGTAGAAAATACAATTACATGATAAGCAATACTATTTGCTGTAACAGAACTTACTGACTGAATCTGATAAGCGTTACCATCTGTCTGAGCAAATTCTAATGAATCACCAGCAACAGCTGAGTTACTAAACTGTGTTATCAGAATTCTTCCAGTTTGATTACTTTCAAATGAACCACCAGAGTCTAGTGTTGCACTTGCACCAGCACCATTTACTACTTCACCAGCTTGGAATGTACCTGATTTTCCTACAATATAAATTCTTTTTGGTTCAGATTGTACGTTAGCAACATATGCAGTTGCACCAGAAGTAGCACCAGTAATCTGCTCACCAAGTGTAAAATCTGTTGTAAGAACATTAGTATAGGTAAGCATAGTACCTTTAACAACACCATCATTTGTTGTCTCGGAAGAATCAGTTCCAGCTGAATATACCCCATACTCACCATAAGAGTTACTGGAGTTTAGAGATCTTATCTTAGCACCACCAGTAGCAGCATAGCCAACTTGAGCATAGTATGTAAAGCAGTTAATGATCTCAGCTGCACCATTATCTCTTGCGTATATACCAAGTCCATCCTCATGAATAGCAGTATAAGTATGGAACAACATGGTCTTGTAACCACTAGCATGTAATGCACCATCAATTAATGCACCAGTAGCACCTACTCCAAACGATGTTACATTATAAATGTATGGTGATTTTTGAGAGATTACATTAGCAGAGTTTAAAGCAAAATAAACTCCACCAATTGTAGCATTTTCTGGAGCATGAGCAGGAGATCCTGGTGTATATCCACCCATTCCATCACAAACTAAATCTTGAACAATAACACCATTACTACAACGGAATAATGTAGAACGAGTATTGAGAACAGATCCACCAGAGTCTAATCCAGTTCCAGGTTGAATAACAGTAGTTCTTAAACTGTCACCAGCGATTGTTGTAAATGGAGGAACAATTATTGGAAGTTGAACTTCTGTATATACACCACCCTTTACAAAAATGATAGCAGGTGTAGTAGCTGATGGAGTACCTATATTAGAGCAAGCATATTTAATTGTCTTCCACGCAGTGTCAATAGATCCACCACGACCAGCTTCATCAACACCACTAGTAGCAACGTAGTAAACTTTTGGTGTACCACCAATAGCACCCCAAGAGACATCAGATCCATCTGATTTTAGAACAGCACCAGAAGAACCAATACTTAACTTGGCAATCTTACCATTAGCGTCATAGTATAAAACATCTCCTCTAGTACCAGTGTTAACATCAGTTCCTTGAAGACTTAATGTTGAACCAGCAGCAAAACTTTGCGAACCACTTACCGTTAGACTACCACTAACTGTAAGGTTTTGAGAATCTGGTATTGTGACAGTCGTACCAGTACGACTTTTTATCTTGTCTACTCTTAATGTTGACATGCTATGCTATTCCGTAATTTAGGCAGTTCTTATCTGTGTTATTTATATAATTATTACCGCACCATCATCAATGGTTAAGGTAAAAGTATCTTCTATATCTATAGGTATATCATCTCCAAATTCAGTAGGGATTGGAATAAAACCAACTCTTTTTTTACCACCTAAAGACATATCTTTAATAATCTGCGTTCTGATATTGTCTGCAAAACCTACAAGTTTTTGTAAATTTGTTTTTTCTGTAGCATTAGAAAAGAATTCATAATTGTCTTTGGGTGACAAAAACAAACCACTTGAATCTTCTATAGTAACGGTAACCCCATCATCAATATCAATAGTTGAATCTTCATGACAATATATTTCCGCTAATTTTGAGGGTGACCCTATGGTGGTATCTGCATCAAACCCACCATAGTAGAAATATATTGTCTTATCATCTACATCTGATATCGTGCCAACATCAGAACCAGCAACTTGAATACTAGCAGCATTGATTGCAGCAGTACCTGTAAAGATACTATGCAGATCACCTGCCATATCGTTGATAACCGTCCTTTGATACTCAATCGTATTGGAAGGTAATACATTCTTTTTAGTTGTTGCTGGCATTTTACTAAAATATACCTACGGTTATTTAGCTTTCTGTATCACCTACTGGGGGAACTGTTGATGGATCTGGGACTCCATCCTTCCCCTCTTCCTTTGGGGAAAGCAATTCTAATGTCTCTAATCCACCTAATAGTTTTATCTTGTATTCATTAAGTGATTTTAATGATTTTTCTGCTTCAACAATCTTTGCTTCAGCATCTTTTAATTGTTTTTGAAATTCAAGTTTTAGATCAGGAGCGTCCATGATAATAAATGGTAATGATAATAATATTTATATGAGTATTTTTATTCTATTTCTGTTAAATTAAATTTATATTTTTTACCAGTAACACGATTTATGATAAACAAATCATCTGAACCCTCTTGTATTGACCAACTACCCTTTGTATTGTCTACCTCATTAGCATCTCCATTAAGATTGGACATGTTTATATCTTGTGTAGTAACTGAACCTGTCACAGTTATACCAGTACTTGTAGTTTTTAATTTTTCATTTCCCGAATAGTACAATTCTACGGAACTGTTTAGTGATGAAACATATTTACATCTTATAAATTTTTGATCACTAGTGGTTCCTAATTCTATTCCATAGTTATTATCACTTCCATTAAACTGAATATATCCCTGATCTGTAACATCTATCTTTTGTTGAATTCTTGTATATGCGGTAGTCCAATCACTACCATTTGTATCTCTTTGTTTTTTAAATTGTAATTTAGAACCATTACTAACAGTTGCTGATATCTCAGCAAGAACTGATGCATTTCCAGCGTTGTTTCCAATAGATACCCCAGTTAATCCTATTGTAGCACCACTACTTCCTGATCCACTACCTTTGTCACTCCAATAAACAGAACTACCCTTACCATTACTTGTTAAAACCTGACCTGCTGTTCCATATTTTTGTGCATCAGTTCTAGTATTGTTTACCGATCCAGTTGCAAGTGTACCAGCTTCAATTCCAATTTCTCCATTCTTTCCAATACGGAATCTTTCTTTTACATTACCATTATTATTACCATTACCAAGATACCCTTTTCCACCTGTTTGGAAACTAATGGCAGAATAATCATCACTACTCGTATTGATTGATCCATTCTCAAGAGCATAATCCATTTGGATACGAGCATCCATATCCTCAGCAGTATTTGGGTTAGATGGACCGTCTGAATCACCCATTTGTGATTTAAAATCAATGTGTGGACCACCTATAATATTTGCGACTCTGGTTCTATAAATTTCAATTGCACCATCTGAACTTAAACTTGCTCTATTCCAAGGAAAATTAGTAGAACTATTATTTTTTGTCTGTGCTGTTATCATTCCACCACCGTAAGTGTCAGTCTGACTAGAAGCAGGTTGGAGAGTTAGGGATGAATCTGGGAAACCACCACTACCAGAATATTTTGTAAATTCTAATCCATCTGCACCAGCAAGAGAACCACCATCATTAAACTGAATTTGTTTGTTACTTCCAGCAACTGAACTACCACCACCTCCTCCACTAACGGTTCCCCATATAGGTTGTGAATTAGAACCTTGACTAATTAATACCTCTCCTGTTGTTCCATAATCTTCATTTCCAACATGACCAATTCCAAAAGCACCAGCATTGTTAACACAGAATCTCTGACGAGATTCTTGTTGATCAATAATTCTCAATAAAGAATTAGCAGTAGTAGTTCCATAAACATCAATTGCATATCTAGAATTACCTTGAATGTCCTCAAATTGAATGTGTCCACCTTCTAAACTTGTATCAGTTCTTTTAAGAAGGATACCATATTCTGTGGTTTCAAGTCTTGAACCTTTAGTTCCAGTACCTTGCCAATGTAATTTTTGACCACCATCAGATCGGAATTCTGCCATGACTCCTGTAGTTGGTAGTGTTCCTGGAGGATCATAGTGGTCTTGGTTTACAATAAAAACATGACTACCATAACCACCGCTTAGATTACCAGCAAGTAAATACAAATCACCTGGATGTGTTGCATCAGTTACATTGTGTATTATAGAATTACTACCATCGTAATATATCCTAAGTGGTGATGCTCCTCCTGATGTAGTACCAAGTGTTATTCCATAATCATCTCTAAGATTAACATTTGCTCCATCCCAAGTGAAATTTCCTGAACCACCAAAATTACCAGAATTATTAAATTGAATGTGGTTATTTGATCCACCAGGTGACCCTCCACTAATTGTAGGTCTATTACTTAGATCATTATAATTACCAGATGTTGCAACAGTAGCAAGATTAGGTTTGTTCAATATCTGTGATATACCACTAACAGCATTCCAATTAGAATTTACTTGTGCAGCAGGTATTGTAGGTTTATTAGTTAGATCATTGTAGTCACCAGAGAATCCTAAACCACTTCCCGAAACGACATCCCATTCACTAGTAAAGGAATTATATTGAAGAATAGAATCATCAGCAGGTGATCCAGTAATATTAATATCAGTTAATTGACCAAGAGTTGTTACTAAGGTAGGTCTACCAGTTAGGTCACCATATGCACCAGAGAATAATGAAGGTTTGTTAGATAGATCATTATATGATCCAGAAAACAACGTAGGTTTATTTTGAATAAATGCATCGCTACTACTATTTGTTTCATTCCAATCTGCTTGAACATTAGATCCTCCACTAGATACAGTTTGCCAAGTTGGTGCTGAATTTGTTCCATTTGATGTCAATACCTGACCTGAAGTTCCGTAGTTTGCACCACTAAGTCCAATTTGTCCTGATGAACCTATACGAAATTTTTCACCACCATTAGTAGCGAAAGCTAAAATATCATCTGTGTCAGATCCAAAAATATAATTATCATTAGTATCTCCAAAATACAATGCACCATCATCTGATGCAGTTCTTCTTAATCTTATATCACCAACATTGAGGACACCAAAGATTGATGCACCAGTAGAAGAAGTTGAAATTCTAGTACTACTACCGTGATAAAGTTGAACAGGTCCACCCTCAAGGAATGTAATAAAAGTATCACTTGGAGTAGTCTTTGGTCTGATAATCATCTGATCAGACTCAATATATGAAGTCACGTAACCTGTTCTTCCATCATAGAAGAGAGTTAGATCATCGTCATCACCTAGTTTTATACTCTTTGCTTTAGTACCATCATCATCACCAATTGATAAACCACCAACTGTTATTGCATTAGTGGTAGTAGCACCTCTACCAGTTACAGTGTCTAGAGTATCTACTTCAGAACTACCTGATACATCATCTGCTATTACCCAAGAAGAACCATTGTACTTAATAATTTTACCATTAGCAGCACCAGTTGTATCAACATCACTAAGATCATTTAGAGTTGATGGTATGGTAGGTTTATTAGATAGATCATTATAAGATCCAGAAAATAAAGTAGGTTTGTTAGTTAGATCATTATAGTTACCAGAAAATCCAGTTGGAGTATCAACCCATATAAGAGAGCTGCCATTAGATTGTAACATCTTACCATTACTATGTGAAATGGGTGTGTCATTTAGTCCAATAAAAGTATTTGATAAGCTAGTGGCAGAAGTATGTTTAATTACATAACAAAGAGCATAGTATGGTGGAAGGTTTTGATCAGTGCCAGAGACACCTTCATTCTGCATACTAAAGATAGTAGATGCATAAGTACCAGCACCTCCATAACTATACGAGTTACCACCAACACCAGGAATTACATGACCACCATCAACTGATGTAGTATGTTTGTGATCAACAACTACAGCATCTTTACTACCACCCGTAGCATCAACAGCATAATTGTTTCCTGCACCAATAATAAACCTGTCTCTTAGATCTGGTACAGTATTACCTACCCCAACAACTAATTGTAATTCAGTCGTAACTGGTGTAGTACCATCGCACAACTGGTAACCAGTAGGAAGACTATTTGATCCACCAGACCAAGCAACAATAGTTCCTACAGGATCACTACTACCTCCACCTGACCCACCACTATTCAGATCATCTGCTACTATCCAAGATGTTGTACTAAGATCGTATTTAAGAATCTTACCATTTGTTGCACCTGTAGTGTTAACATCACCAAGATCATTAAGGTTTAATGAAGTTAAATATGTAGAAGAATCTATACTACCATCTGCCTTCAAAAATTCTGATGATGTTCCACCAGTCTTTTTAAAACTACCTGCTTCCAATTGTCCAGAAGAGGAATTTAATTTAAAACCAGCTGATGTTTTGGGTGCTATATCTCCAGTGGCATCTGTAGAAAATAACGGAAAACATTGTGTATCTGTACTTTCATTTGCAACCGTAATAGATGTAGGAACAGATGAAGCACCACTAATTACTCCATTATTAATTGTAATAGTAGTGCCATCAACTTTTACACCACCAAGAACTGTAGTAGAAGCGGTTGGTAAAGTGTATGTGCTTGCTCCACTAATGACTCCATTGGCATCAATATTAATTGAAGATCCGTCAACTTTTACACCACCTAAAACAGTAGTAGAAGCTGTTGGTAATGTATACTGTTGTGTAATAAATGATGATAAATCTGGTGGCGTGTAGGTAAATACGCCAGTTGATTGATTATAAGATAACGCTGCTGTACCTACCGAAAGGGTGGTTACAGAAAGATCACCAAGTCCAATTCCAGTAGTAGAACTACTATAAATCTTCCAAGTGACTCCATCCCATATCCATGACTTACCTCCATCGGTAAAGACATCATTTGGAGTTGGATTAGCGGGAAAATTAATAGCCATTGTTATGTATTATAATATCCTCTTGGGTATTGCATATTAAAGTTAGGTCTTCTACCTTGCAGTTCTCCACGAACGGCTGATTCAAGATTGGAAAATGTAAAATTATTTTGAAAAACATCTGTTGGTGTTGTTCCTCTAGTCACAGAAGAGAATGTTGGTTGATTAAGATCGGTTGCATTTGTTTCCTTAAATTCTATAGATTGACTTTGCATTATTGCTTCACCGTTTGCTGTAAGATTGTAAGTTGCCATTTTTAATTCCTCGCACAGAATAACATACCATTTGCAAAACTATTTGATTGAGTTGAATCTAATCCATTTACATCTTTTTCATTATCAGCAATAATTACTGTATAACTTTCACTACTATCAATAGTTACTGTATCACCTACTGCAAATTCAACTGTACCAGGAGTAACTTCTGCCTGTATGAATACAAAATCATCAGGTATATAATATGGACAAGGTGAGAATTGATTACAAATTGGAATTCCTTTAATAGGTTTGTAATAATTTACACCCACTGAATGAGTCAAATCAGATATTATTTGAAAGTCATCAATATATCCATATGCTTTATCATACGTACTGTTTCTATAGTACGTATAAATTTCATTTGAATTATTGCTGGTCCTATAATCAATATTAGAAACATACACAGATGGAATGCTAGTTAATTGATTAGAACTATTACCTGATCTCATATATCCATAAGATGCTTCTCTTGCTAAAGATGAGTTTTCAGGTGGTTCCTGATTAGGACTAGAACTACTGTACCTATAACCAGGAAATGTGTAATTAGTGCTTACCCATCTATCTCTATCAGTTGATGTCGTATTTCCTTGGTTTTTATGGTAAGTATCATAATAAGTATAGGTTCCATTCCAAACCTCATCTAAATCCCAAACATTCGTTCCAAAAGATGTTCCTTTATGTATTGTAAATGTAAACCATGCTTTGTCTACGCCATTGTCTGTTTGTAGAAATTGTATTACAGAAAAATTAGTATCTTGTGGTGCTTGTGCCTTATAGTATCTAATTTTCAAAGGATAGTTTTGTCCACTATTTGAAGTAGTAATATATTGACGACCATAATCATTATAATACGTCGTGTTTTTACTATGAAGGGCATTGTTACTACCTTGATAGTCTAATCCCATATCACCATTAAAAGCACCAAAAGCTCCTTCAGCACCGTTTTGATCGTCACTTGTGTTATATTCATAATGCTTACCTAATCTATTAAGATATGACCATCCAGAACCAGTTTGAATTCTTAACTCATTACCAGCTGCTGGACTATTAACTAAATTACGAGATAATGCAAATCCCCAATAGGTAACACCAAATTTTTTAGTAGAATCATTTTCTAATCTTAATACACCATAACATCCATCATCTGATTTTTGGAACATATTTGCTCCCGCACCTAGATTTGTAGTAAGTATATTAGGAGTATTATTATCTCCACTTACATAATTATTTTCTCCAAATACAATATCATTAGTAGGTGATGTACCTCCTATTGCAGTACCAGGAATTGTAAATTTATCATTATCTTTCCAATTTTCTGCTTGATTGCAAATTAAGATACCAGTAATTTGACCTCTATAACTGCTATAGTCATCACGATATATTCTTAATTTTAAATCTGTTCTTCCTGTGCCACCATTGTTACCAGCACCAGCATTAGCAGCATCACCAGCTGCTCCAGTCACCGTATATTTCCAGTAGGTAGTTGGAAAACTGCTCACATTAGCTATCTGTGGATTGATAACAATATTTCCTTTTAAATTTCCACCAGTATTACTATCATTAGCATATCCATATGCTACTATTCCCGTATACCCAGTTCCCGATATTTGTGTAGGATCAAGAACTTCATTTTCTGTTTGGTAATAAAATCCAGTCTGCCAATAAAAAGGACTAGTGTATGTTCCACTACCCGTAATTGGAACACCACTTGCTGATCCTCCGAGGTTTGCATCGTCATGAAGAGTTCTATCTGCTGCATAAGAAGAACCCACTGAAAAATCACATACTCTAAAATTACCTTGGGTTATATCATAAGTATAAAAATATAACCTATCACCTCTACCAACTTGTATGGTAGGATTTGTCTCAGCATCTGTTTGAAATCTTACCACATCAGTACTAGATGCCATATTGGAGTTACTAGTAACAGTTATTATATTGGTATCGTTCTGAGCGTCAGATGATGTGGGGTGTAGTGTAAATGTAGTACTATCAATTCTTCTCATGTAGTAAGCAATACCAGAACTAAGGTTACCTAAAACTTGAGTTGCTCCACCGTTACCACCAACTCCTCCGCTATATGTAAGTTTAGTTCCTGTTGTTAAATTATCTCCCATATGATAACTACCATTCGTAGTGATAATATTATTATTAACATTCCAACTTGGTTCAATCCAGTCAGAAACTTCATATGATGTTGTTCCATTATTAGTTACGTAAATATATCTGGTTCTTGGACTCACAAATCCAAGACTTGGACCACCACATCTTCCCCAATTAGAACTACCTCGCACTGTAGGAGTTGCATCATATCTACTATCTACATTAGAATCCCAAATACTAACATCAACACCAGTATTATTTGTGTATCCTCCAGGATATATAAGAGAAATGGGGACACCATTTTTTTGAGTGCCACTATTCCAACCCATGTCAGAAAAAACTTTTTCCAAAGCATTCATGACATCAAGATTGTTCCAACCACTGTTGCCATTGTTTACGAATTCAGTTCCAATATTAACTGCCATTTTTTATTCCCCTATTTTTAGTAGCGTTAATGTTACTTCTATTGTTGTATTAGGAGCTTGAGCTCCATAATTTGTAACTGCAAGAAAGATTGTATTTGTTCTAGGATCTTCATTATTAAATCCTAAAACACCAGGACTAACCAAAATTTCCAAATCCTCATTAGAAGGAGGAAAATGCACTACTTCTGCAATACAACCTGAACCTGGTGATGGATCAGTTCCTTGACCTCTAAAACGATCATCATCTCTTGAATTAGGATCTGTGTAGAGTCTAATCCAACAGTATGGACATGTTGCATTCACACTAACTTTATATAAAACGTACGCTTTAAATCCACTAGTGATATTTAGTGTTTGATATCCTACGGTAGCATTGTTGATTGTTCCAGTTGCTGTGGTTATAGATGGTGATGTGCTACCAGCGTTTGCAGTAATAACCCCGTTGCCATCAATAGTAATAGAAGTTCCATCAACTTTAACACCACCTAATAAAGTTGTACTTGCAGTGGGTAGTGTATAATTTCCTTGAACAGCAGAAAGAACTCCTTGTGCATCAATAGTCAAATTCTGACCTATCTTAACTCCACCAAGAACTGATGGACTAGCAGTAGGTAATGTGTATGCAGGTGGTATGGTAGGTTTGTTAAGAATCTCAGCAAGACCTGATGTAGCATTCCAATCAGATTGAACTGGAGCAGTGCTGTTAATTGTAATTCTATTATTAACACTGTCCCAAGCAACATCAGTTCCATTACTACCTACAAATTCAATTGTGTCTGTAGTTCCAGTCGCAGGAACTAAGTTTAACAATGCTTGGTTACTTGTATTATTACTACCAGTAAGATCATATGTCGTACCTCCTCCACCACCACTTGCTTGTGCAGTTGCACTCAATGTTCTGTTAGTACTGTCGTAAGTGAATGATATATTTTGATGTGTACCACCAAGAATCATTGCAGAAGCAGCATCTTTAGCATCATTGTCAGTATAAGTTCCACCTCCACCTGCACCTTGTCTAAAGGTCAGTGTATTGGCATCAGTCCTTTCTACTGAAATACCATCAGCACCTCTAAATTCAATATCATCAGTTCCTGCTACATCTCCAGTACCAGTCAATCTAAACTTAGCAGCAGTTCCTGTTCCTTGTTCTGCTGATATAGAATATCCATAAGTAGGTGCATCTAGTATTGGAAATGCATCTACCCATTGATTTGTGTTGCCATCTTCATAACGAATTTTAAGTCTACCTTCATTAGACTTCCACCATAAATCTCCGTTCTGAGGTGTTGGGGTTGTAGGAGGAGTATCAGAGACACTAACATTAGCTCCACTAGAACTACTACCACCACCGCCACCACCAGCGTTATTAGAAGTATCTACCCATTGTGCAGAGGGACTACCAACTCCATCATCATACCAAATCTTAAGTTGAGCTTCATCAGATTTATACCACAAATCTCCACTGCTAGGATTTGATGGAGCTGTATCAGATACTGTTACAGAACTACTACCTCCACCACTACCAGAAATATCAGTGTCATTAATCCAATTAGTACCATTATATTTTAATACTTGTCCATTTGTAGGACTTGTAATAACAACATTACCAAGATCTTGAATATCTGATATAGCTACAGCAGATTCCCAAGAAGTACCATTAAATTTTAAGATATATCCATTCTGAACACCAGATGTAGTAACATCAGTTAGATTTGCTAATGTTCTTTGTGTTAGGTCTGTAAAACTACCAGTCGTTGCTACAGTCGCAAGAGTAGGTTTGTTTAAAATAAATGATGGTTTTGAACTGTCTTGTTCTGCCCAGTCAGACTTAAATTGTGTTAAGTGTTGAGTAGTTGGTTCATTAACCCAACTAGTTCCATTCCAACGCAATATCTCATCAGTCTGTAGGTTAGTAAGAACAGGAAGTAGATAACCTTGTGCAGCATGATTACCCCAACCATGTGCAGTATTCCAATTGTTAATTAATGTTGATGTAATACCAGCTGCAGCAGAAGCAGAAAATATAGGATCTGTCTCTGCTGGTACTGAAGAGATATATGTAGGTGTAAAATTTTCCCACCTACCTGCACCAGAATTATATCTTAGTAATTGACCATTTTGTGTATTTGTATCACTAACATTACCAATATCATTGATAGTATTGATTTGAGTTCCACCAGTATCAGCAGCATTTGTCCATCTGTTATTAGTGCTATCCCATTTTAATACTTGATTATTCTGAATATTGTTAATGAATACATTTCCAATATCATTAAGATTTTGAACACCAGAAAAAGGTTGATTAGTCCAATTACTACCATCATATTGGAGAACATGAGTGTTTACTGGATTGCTTATGTTTACACCAGGAATGTCATTAAGTGTTGCTGTATTAAGTCTGTAAAGACTTAAATCTGGTGGAGTATATGTAAACGTACCATTGGTATTGTTGTATGCTAAATTAGAGTTACTGCCAGGTGAAGCGTTTATGACAGTAAAACTGGTACTAACGATGTCCGTATCAAGAACCCATTCAGTACCATTGTATTTTATTATTTGTGAATTTGTTGCACCAGCTGCTGTTACATCAACAAGGTCATCTAAGTTAAATGTATCTACTTGTTGTTTTAGATTGAATACATCAACAGCTAATTCATTTAACTCTTGTCTTTGTTGCTCAAAAGTATCAGTTTTTGGGACGTTCCTTAATACCATCAGGATTAACCAATTGCTTTAATAGAGATTTGATCTCACTTAATTCACCTTTTAAATGATCTAACTCATGTTCCATGTTTTGAAACTTTAACTTAGACCTCTTATATTTCTCAAACGAAGACCTATCGGTATTTATGATCGCACCAGAATTAACATCTCTATAGAGATGATCATTATCTTTTACTTTGATATGATTCATTGCTGTTCAATTGTTCCTGTAGTATTTTCTTGAAGAACAGATAATTTATCTGAATCAATCACATCAGTTACTACAAGATCTGTTGTATTAAAACCTAAAATTTTATTTGAGTTAATTATATTAATGAAATCAGAGTGGGTTCCAGAAATTTTTAAAACTTCTGTAACATCAATAACGTCTTCATTATTTGATAAAGTTATTAACTCACTAGCAGTTATATTTTCTGAATTTATTTTCATTTGAATTAATTATAATGTTTCTGAATCAAAGTAATTGGTACTTTGAGAACCTGTCCTTATACATTGATTAGCTGTGTTAAATTCTAATGAAGGATTGGGAGTTGTAATAGTAAATATTGCACCAGTAGCAGCGGCTCCATCTGTAAACGTATTAGTTCCACCAACTGTGTAACCAGTAAAATTTTCTACAGCTACAGAGTCTGTGTAACCACCAGAGGTGGTTTTGTCTCCATAATCACCAACTGGAACTGCTGTATCAGTTGGATGTTTAATCCATCCAGGATCAGCATGCATTGAATAGCTATTGGTTCCATCATATCCTAATGACGGATACTGTCCATCCAGATAAAAATGTCCATTACTATCCGCTTCATACTGTCCTGGAAGTTCACGTTTTCCATTATTATCATTGGTATTGGATACGAGTGTGTGATTGTGATTCATTGTTCTTGCATATTCTATAGTTCCATCTTTAGAGAAAACATAAAAATTATGATCATCACTATTACCTGTTGTAGCTTTTTGCCATCTACTAGAATGACCTGCAACAATTCTCTGACTTCCATCTTTTTCATCAGCTGCAATTGAACAGCTGTAATAACTACCACCAAAATCACTATCAACTGATGACGAATTAGATACTAAAATTCTAGACCAAAGAATAGTTCCACTTGGATCTAATTTAAGAACTGCAAATGCTTTAGTATTATTATCTGCTGCTGAAATGTATATGTTTCCATGAAAATCAATGTAAAGAGCATTACTCTTAGCACCGCTATAAATGGCTCCGTTATCAGCAGTGAAATTTTGAGTAGCACCAGTAGCGTCAGTGTATGTAGCAGTGTAACTTTTTTGCCAAACAATAGATCCGTTTGAACCATCTAATTTTGTAAGACCAAGTTTACCTGAGTCTTGTGCATTTTTATACAACAGATAAACTGCTGATCCATCTCTAGGTATCGCAAATCCCTGATAGAATGGTGCGTTTCCATTTTGAAAATGACCAGACCATCCATCCATTCCAATTTTATACTGCCATGCAATAGTTTCAGAAGTATTGTGCTTTATGATATACTTGGGCGTTGAATAATTGGTTTGATTTTCATCAGGAACAGCGACAAGATGATAGAAATTATCATTTTCATCTATTTTTGTGTAGATGAAAGTAGCAGCATGAAAATAACCAAGTCCCCAAGTAGGAGTAGTGAAACCTACTAAATTAAGAAATTTACCATATTGTAAAGTACCACTGCCATCTAGTTTGCACATGGAAGGTAAATGGGCATTACCTGATTGAGGACCAATCTTTGAAAACCCAAATACGTATACATTTCCTGATGAATCCATAACACAGGTGGCATTTTGATCTGTGTTATTAGCTTGCCAAAAAGCATATTTGTACTGCCAATCAAGAGTTCCATCCTGACTGTACATAGCAAGGTGATATCCCCACCCATAATTAATACCATTTACACTTCCTGCTTGAGCTACAGACCCTATAAGAATTTTTCCTGTATTATATTTGTCTACAAAAAAACCACAATTATTTCTACTAGCGTAGAGAGATGTGTTCATCACATTGATATACTTATCATTCGTTAAATTATTATTAGTTGGTGGGAAATCATTCGGTCCACCGCCACCACCACCTCCAGAAGGAGGTTTACGAACTAAAGGACTATGAGAACCACCACCCAAACTTGGGAGAGTTAGCATAGGACTTTGTTTTATATGTTTATCATTCATTATGCAAAGTTAGTTACGTTACCAAAGACATGATATGTGCTTGCAGCAGTTTTCATAATTGTCATTGAATATACATCTACTCCACTAGCAGAACCTGCTGCTGGTGCAGATCCTCCTGCCCACTTAACTGTTTGAGCAGTGCCATCAATTCTAAATTCAGTCATATATTTACCATTAGCAGTAACATATATTGTTACCGTTGAGACTTTGTTAACAGTTGTGATATCGTTATAGTCTGTGCTTCCATTTCCTACAACATCAAAAGTAAAGTTAGCAACAGCATTTGTTACTCCATAAAATACTTCTCCATATGTCATAATGTGATGGATGTAGTTAGACTGTATGCCACCACCAGTATCATTTATGAAGCTCTCTTCTAAGAGACCAGGACCAAAAGTACAAGTACCCTCTTTTGAGATAACAAATCTATCTGCTTGATTTGTTTTAAGTCTGATACCAGTTGCTTCTCTAGTCTCAATATCCAAATAATTTGCATCATAATAAAAGACTACGTTTTGATTGGTACTTTCTGATCTTTTAAGTATGAATTGTCCATGTGTGTTACTACCACTAATTTGTAATCTTTCAACTAAAGTACCTGGTGTAGTAGATTTTGTTAAGAAACGTAGTACACCATCATCATTTGCACTTGTTGCTGTTGTTCCTGCAATTTGAACAACTTCTGTCGCACCATTATGAATTTTTATTCTTGCTAAATCAAAACCACCATTGGTTGTAGCTGCACCATTACCTAAGTTTAAAAATCCTGATGAACTTGCACTGTCTCCAGAAACGGATAAGTTATTATAACCAGTGGCAGATGTTACAGCCCAAGGATGATTTCCACCAACAACTAAGTTACCTTCAAATACTGCTTCACCATTAGTATCTATTTTTAGAACATCTCTTTGAGAATTGTTACCATTTCTCTGAGTAAAGAATACCTCTGGAGATAAACCACTATTAGTGCATTTAGTAATTATGGAAAATGATTGATCAGATGAACCATTACTTGCAATAATACCTAATGAAGCATAAGTACCAACACCACCATTGGCATTCCTAATATAAAATCCTGAATCACCAGATGGTAATGATTTAGCAGCATAATCTGTTTCAGATGAATCATTCAGCTGAACCATGCTACCCTTGATTGTTAGTGTATCAGCTGTATTTGAATTACCTAGTGTTGTGTTTCCACTGACACTTAGATCTCCTGTTACATCAATACCAGAAGATTTAACTACAAGAGGTGTTGTATCAAGAGCACTAGAACTAGATAATCTAAAATCAATATCTTGTCCTGTTGTATGGTGATCTATATACGCTTTTCCAGAAGATTTAAACCCTACAGTATTTTCAGCAAGTACAGTGTCATTATTTCCTACTACTACATTTCCAGTAACATCTAAATTGTTAGCAATAGAAACATCTCCACCAGCAGCTATAGACATACGAACAGAACCACCGCCCTGTTTGAAGTTAAGTGTATTAGTACTACGAATATACTCTATAACATGACCACCAGAACCAGCAGCGTTAAGATTTAATTGTGGATCACCAGAAGTTGTAGTTTCTATTTTTAATGAATTATCACCACCAGTTACATTTGAATCAATATTTCCTACTATATCAAGTCCAGTGCTATTAAAAGTACCAACTAAAGCATTAGAAGTTCCTCCATAAATTCCAACAGAAGAACCTTTAATTCTTAATTCTTTGTATGCAGTATTAGCTCTATCATAAGAAATGATCTGTCCAGTATTCGCATCAGGTGCATTTATCTCAACACCTTGACCTGTTGAAGAAGTGCCAGATCCTGTAAACTGTCCA
>Ga0208405_1000051_pt1 | contig 19463 bp, 14 predicted proteins | sample ETNtaG_32_FD_185766 | JGI IMG/M metagenome (GOLD analysis project Ga0208405, IMG submission 185766) | Marine microbial and viral communities from oxygen minimum zone, Eastern Pacific Ocean - ETNP201302PF84A (SPAdes) (version 2) | ecosystem: Environmental > Aquatic > Marine > Oceanic ... | reverse complement strand
TCTATCGGTAACATACTTGCTAGAAACGGGTTTAGGAGCTATTTCTTTCCAGAAGACAGTTGAATTAGAGAGTCCTAATGTCTGTCCATCATACCAATCAGTTACAGTGCCTGCAGCACCCGCAAATACTCCCAATCCCTTACCAGTGTTAATTCCTGAGTTGTTTACGGGAATAATTGTGGATCCAGTCTGGAAAGATTTTAGTGGATCTGACTGAACATAATCAATAGCAGTTTCAGTTCCTGCACCAGATACTCTTGATACAACCTTAACAACAATACTACTTGCACTGTTAGTTGAGTCAGTTGTTACTCCGGTTATAATTCCTTTTAAGAATCCATCAACAACTTTAGTTGTGCCTACACCTGCCTCAGTTCCTGATAGTGCCATAGTAACACCAAAACCAACCGTGAAGTTGGATAATCCAGGATCATTAGTTGTAATACCAATGACTTGATCGCCGAAGTCATCAATAGTAGCAACCTTTAAGTCGTTGAGATAAGTTCCAGGATTCTTTGCAGAATAGTAGAAATCTGTTGCAGAACTATAACTTGCGTTATAGTCATCAAAGTTTTTAATTTTAAGAGATGTGGAAGCAATTCCTACGCCAGCATTGGCGTTGTTAAGGTTTGCACCGTCAACTCTGACGACTTTTAATCTTCCGCCATAAGAGAGGAAAGATGAAGCAGTCATCCAGTATTCATAGTGTCTATCTGTTGAGATAGGTTGTCCGAATACTTCGATCAGCTCTGCTTCTGTAGTAATATCAATCGCTTCAGAAACAGGGCCCAAACTAAAGGGGCCGGCAATTGCGCCATTGTTCTGAAGAACATTATCAGCTCTTCCTACAGTTACATCAACCTCCCTTACAAGTATCCCAGGAGATAATTGAGGAGTCGCCATGTTTTTCTCCGTTGTCTCAGTTTATCTAAGAATATTTAGAATTTAGACTATTTTCAGCGGGGAAACGTGACGTGAACTACCAATCTGGATAATCCCAATCTACGAATGGTGTGCATTTCTTTCTGTTGTCAATTATTCTTTTAATCGTACATTCTTTACATTCATAAGAATATGATGATGCAACTGCTCCTCTATCTTTTCTTGTTCTATAAAATCCTTCTATTAAATTTTTAGTCTCACCACACACTCTACACTTCCTATCATTTAGAAGCAGATGCCCTAATTTTATCTGCTTATCTAAATCCACTAGAACCATCTCCAAGGAAGTATCGAATAACCTAACATGTTTAACACTGGTTCAAATGCTAATGCTAAAAGTGTGAACAACAATACTTCGATAAAAGTTTGTTTCCATAATGGTTGCTTTGACTTCCATTCTTTAAATTTATTTGTTTTACTTACCAAACCTTGTAAACCAGATTTTTTACTAATAACTTCTGCCCACCAATTTGGATCAACAATATCACTTAATAAGTTTAAAAATTTAATCATCAGTACTTCCACATATAATCCATGCCACCAGCAGTTTCTCCATATTCAGATGTATTAAACCATCTTTCGCCTTCGTCATCGGTGAAACTTTCTTCACCGAGTCCGTCATCCATGAATCCAAAGGGTGCCATGTCTTGTTCGATTTGATTTTTCTGCTCTTCGTAAAGTCTTTTTCTAATATCTTGATCGGTAAGTTCTTTAAAATAGTCTTGAGCTACTAACCATGCATAGATGACAAGACACATTGCTAAGTCATCATGACAACCATCTTCTGCTTCAAATGAATTGTTCTTTGAAATAAATGTGGTGAGTTCTGATATAATATCCAAGTCATTGAAAAGAAGTTTATTCTCTTCAATCATTGTCTTGAGATTGAGTGCCCCAACCTTCTTAACAGTTTTGGACATCTTAACTCCCAATTGAGTTTTCTTACCGGAGAAACCTTGTCCAACTACTTGTCCTGCTCTACCTCTCATAGAGCACATTAAAACATTCTGATATTCAAGATCATAGTGAAGAAGTGATGCAACTTGATCACCTACATCATTTACTTCACAAAGAATATATGCACTATTATAATTTTTTGCTACTTCATATATGATGTTAGGAAATAACATCGGTTTGATATCATTATTTTTATACTTTGCAACTATTTTATGTGGGAAAGACGTAATATCAGCACAAATAAATGCAGAATAATCTTCACCCACACCTCTTGCTACATCAACTGTAATTAAATAATCATGATTTTTTTGTGGTTCTTCATATACATCCAATCCTGCGTTTGATTTTAAAGGATTATCATATACTAAAGATTTTAATTTACTTGCAGCGATGAGTGTGTCAATAGATCCTAAGAACTCACACTCAAACTCAATCTTAAATTGTTGCTCTGAAGTATTTGCAATGGTTTGTTCTTTCCATGCATCATCTCTTCCTGGAACTTCACTCCAATGAACATCAGTTGGAATATATTCATTCTTTCCTTTTTCAGCATCACTCCACATACGGTAGAAGTGATTCATACCATGTGGGGTAGATACGATAATTACTTTGGTGTTTTTACCAGAAGTAATAGTAGGATAAACAGAGGCAAAGAACGAGTCAGCAATGTGATTTGGGACAAACGCGAACTCGTCGAGAAAGAGGATGTTAAATGACATACCTCGGACAGCACTTGCAGACGTAGAAGCTGCCAATATCTTACTGCCATTTTCTAATTCCAAAGAACCTTTGTTCCATACCATTATACCCTGCTGCATCCATTTAGGTAGATTCTCGTATGCAGTTTGTAATCTGCCTAAAAGTTCCCTAGCTGTTGCTGCTTTGTTAGCAAGTATGCCAATGTTAACGCTGTCATTGAAAATCGCATAGTGAAGAAGATAAGAGACAACTGTAGTGCTTTTGCCAGTCTGTCGCGGCATTTTACAGATGTTAAATCTATTTTCATGAAAGTTGTTAATTAACTTTTCTTGAAAGCGATATGGTTTGAATGATACAAGTCCTTCATCCAAACTAACAATTTTTACATACTTGTTAGCAAAATAAACCGGATCGCGTTGACATTGAACAAATTCAATAATTTGCTCTTCGGTAAACTCAATTGGCGTATTCGCTTTTTTTAGATTAGGATTACCAAGATAAACATTATCAGACATAAATTAATCAGCAATTCCAAGCCCTGAGTGATTTGTTTATTCTGCTATCTGGATCGTTGGCAGTTTTGGCAGAAGTAAGTTTCTTCTTCATACCTTTCATTCTTGCACAGAATGATGCTCTTCTTTTATTACCAACTTTTTTAGAAGGTGCTTTCAGATCAGAACCTGGGTTTTCTCTTTCATAAGACTTACGTCCTTTTTCATTAAGTCCACCTTCTTTGTTCTTACCTGCCTTTCTTGTCCAGGCAGCAGTCTTTTCTAGAATTGCTTCCTCCTTTGCCATTTCATCTTTTTTCATTTGATCAGCATTTTTTCTCAATGCCAGATTTCTTTTCTTGATAATTTGCATATCTATTTGTCCCTTCTTTTTTTGAAGGGCAATCTCTTGAGGAGAAAGAGATGCTTCCATCTCATGAATTGTCTCTTCTCTAGGAACACAGTTAGGAACCATTTTGTTTCCTTTCTTCTTCATTCCTTCCATTTTATGAGAATCCCAGCAAGGATCATTCTTATACTTTTTTTCGGTTAATGTCCCCTCGGTTTCCTCAGTGAATTCTCCTGGTGCTGCTGAGTCAACTGAAGAAGTTTCATTAATTGCTGCGACTTCTTCTTCTCGTTCTCTATGTTCTGTGACTTTGATGATTGGTTGTCCTGGTTCATAGTCTGAGACTCTGAAAAACGTTAATTTTGCGCCAGGGTATACTTTTTCGATCTGATCCATAACATCAGATCTGCTGGGGATGCCAACCTTAGGGAAGAACATCTTAAGCATATAAGATCTGCCTCTGAAGACAAGATTTACATCAATAATATTACCAGTAGTAGCGGGGAGTCTCGTAGCTTCCTCAACCTGCTCTTTTCTGGTTGCTTTCTTTTTGACACAGTTTGGATATCTCTTTCCAAACATAGTCTTCATACCTTTCTTTTCATAACCAGGCCAGCATTTCTCATCGAGTGATGTCTCTTCTGTAGCGAGATCACCAAATCTTTCGCGATGCTTTCTTAATGGCATTGATTTATCGCGAAACTCTCTGGGAGATTCATAACCTGTTGGTTTTGATCCATCTTTGGTAGAGGATTTTCTTCCAAGAGATTTACGTTCTGATGATTGTGACAGTTTAGTCTTATCACCATATTGTGTTCTAAATTTTTCAGTAAGTTCATCCCAGGAAAGTCCTTCAGACTTATTACCCCAGTTTGCTGCACCTACTTTACGACATTTGACAAGTGCTCCTGACGCATATGCACTTGGCCAAACGCTGTAGCGAGATTTAACTTTATGGTAACAGGCATCTTTTGTACCGCTACCTTTTCCTTTTTTGTCCTTTTCTTGGATGAGTTCAAGATTGTCGTTGTTCATCTCTTCCCTAGGACTATCAGTTTTAACATATGTTGGTTTTGCAGCTCCTGATTTTTGTTGTTGGCCAGGATCTGCTTTTTTCTTTCTTCTAGCAGCAGAAAGTCTTTCTGCCTTAGTCATGCTTGCTCTCTTTGCAGAAGAAACACATTTTGGAGTTCCTTCACCTGGTTTATCACTAGCGCACGTTCCGCCAGTAACAACATTCACCCATCCACCTTTACCATCTTTAGATTTAGAACCTTTAAACCATTTATGGAGAGTTCCACCTTCATGGACTACTTGTTCTCCCATGCCACCACCATTACCACCGCCGTTACCGCCGTTAGTACCATTACCGTTTCCATTACTAATGGCATTGCCATTTCCATTACCATTACCGTTTTTCTTTGCTTCACTTTCTTCGGTATCTTTTTCAAGCATACCTCTTCCACCCACATGGTATCCCATGGGAATCTTCTTACATTTTTTATCGGTGAAACAGTAATACTGCCCTGCAGGACATTTTTTCATAAGAAACAAGAAGTCTCCTTTATATTTATCTCTTTAACTCGTCAACCTCAGATTTTAATTCTTTGACTGCTTCAATTAAGATACCAATAAGTCCATTATAGTTGACTGACTTATGATCTCCATTTGAAACTAACTCTGGAGCAACTTCTTCTACATTCTGTGCAGTTACACCAAGAGAAGGTTTGAGAGACTTTTTCCATTTCCAACTTACACCTTCAAGTTGACTAATCATTTCAAGTGCATTATCAATTACTGATACATCTTGTTTCAAAGTTACATCCGAAGTTGCATTAAAGTCGTTTGCTGTGATGTCTCCGGATGTAGTTATATTGGTATCATTAGAATTGGATCCACCAACAATTGCAGTTCCAGTAACTTTTGGTAGTGTGACAGTTACGTTGCCACTATAGTTAGAATGTGCTTGAGACTGCAATCTAGTATAGTGAGCGTTGCTAGATTCGCAGTAGAAATCAAGTCTTCCTGGAGTGCCATCATCACTTTGAATTAGAATATTATTAGTTGCTGTTGCGACACCAGCAACAGTAATTCCACTCAGGAAGTTTGCTACAGTATTAGTAGAGATGTTATCAGTAGAAGCAACACCAGTCAGTCCGGATCCATCGCCTGAAAAAGATGCCGCAGTTATAACGCCTACATTAATATTAGGAGTTCCAGTTAGTCCCTGAGCAAGAGCAGCAGTTCCAGAACTTGTGATGTAACCGGCACCATTTGTAATAGCATTGTTGTTTAGAGATATATTAGCGGAACCATCAAATGATACTCCTGCGATAGTTCTGGCAGATGCTAAAGTTGTCGCTGTGGCAGCGTTGCCAGTACAAGATCCAGAAGAACCTGATGTATTTCCAGTTACGTTACCGGTTACATCTCCAGTAAATGAAGTTGCTTCAAACGGTTTATTAGATACAAACTTTGTACCGGAATGGGAGTATAAGATAGTTGCACTAGCACCATCAACACTAATACCTGCACCGTCTGCAGCACTTGAGTCAGCAGCACCAGATGCAATTACAATTGTCTTATCATCAACCGTTAGTGTTGTTGAATTAATAGTAGTCGTTGTTCCATCAACGGTTAAATTACCAGAAACTGTTAATGCTTGACAGGTTGTTATCCCTGCAATATTGACGTTGCTTAAAAAATTTGCTGATGTTGCTGTCTGAATATTATCTGTTGATGCAACTCCTGTTAAACCTGATCCGTTGCCAGAAAAAGAAGATGCAGTAACAACACCCGAAAGATTTAAGTGAGTAGCAGAAATTGACTGGGCATTTACGATACCACTGTTTGTTAAATCAATATTATCAGATGCTTCTAACTCTTTGATTTGATTGGATGACGAATCTACAATCAGTGGAAATCTATTTGCCATTTTTTGTAGTACTATATGTCTTATTTATTAAAATGCTACTGATACATCAGTGGAAGATGATCTACCAAATACCGTTACAATTCCAGCAGCAACTGTCACATTTACACTACCAGAACGAGCTGTAACTGATAAATTTGCACTACTTACACTGATATTAGTAAGAGATGATCCATCCCCAGAAAATGACGCTGCAGTTACAACTCCAGTTACCGATAGATTACTAGAAATGCCTATACTACCACCAACACTCATGTCAGTGCTAATAGCGACATTAACTGCATTAATATTGATATTGTTCGGTGATTCAATCGTTGGAGTACCAGAAGCACCGATTAAATTTACTTGCTTTACTCCAAAATTCTTATCTGCCATTTTTAATCTTTATGTTTAAGATTGAGCTAAAGAAATGCCTGTTATATTTACCCCACTAATACTTGGAACAGTATTATTAGAAAAAGGATTATAAAGAACTCTCGGTGTAGCTCCCTTTAATCCATAAGAATCACTCCAATAATTTACAGAAGTTCCTGCACCAACTGGATCAGTATCTCCATATCTATCATATAATAATTCATCTACAAGAACAGATCCATGATTAAATAACCAATCACGAGCATCCGCTCTTGTTGCTGATGGATTTGATTCTAAATAACAAGCAATAACACCACAAGTATTAGGTGCTGCCATACTTGTTCCATTTAAATAACCATTATTAAAATCACTATTTCTAGGATCAGAGTGTCCAGTATTATAGGGACTTAAGATTGTGGATCCAGCAGCCCATACATCAATTGCTGGGCCAGTATTTGAAAAATTAGATTTTCTTTCAGAGGATATTCCTGTAGTATAAACAAAAGAATCTAAAGAGCCGACAATTATGGGTGCATCAGATTGTCCTTGATGAGAAAGTGCTGGAGTACCTGATCGATTAAAATATTCATCAACAGATCCAAATGATTCAGAAAATTGATTTCCATAAAAAAGATATCCCGATGTAAATTCATTATCATAATCATCTCCGCCTGGTAAGTCTTGTTTTCCATTACTGTTTCCAGAATTACCAGCAGAAAATACTACGATTATATCATCACAATCCGAATCATCAAATAACTCATCAGTCGTTGACTGTGCTGTTGCATGTTTAGATGTAAAATCAAACCACTGAACAGGATTACCGTTGTCATAAGTTAGATATTGAAGTAGATCCATATAATAAACTGCTGGAAGAAAACTATTACTGGATAAAATGTCAGTTCCAGGATGTGATGTTCCTCTGAAAGTTGCATTATATGCATAAGTTGTAGGATTATTTCCTATAACGAATTGACGATATCCCCAACTTCCATTAACAATAGTTGGATTTTTTCTTCCCGTTACTGGATTTACAGGTTTATTCTTATGCCATACTCTTATATAATCAAATCCATCAGCAGCGTTAGAGAAACCTACATCAGTACGATCAATGCACGCTATACTCCATATATTTGATTGAAATGCTGCTCCGAATTGATTACCTGCTGCTGTTCCAGCAACATGACTACCATGCCACGATCCATTAAATGATGAAGATCCAAGAACATTATCAATTGTATAGTTTGTTAAAGTTCCAGAACCAGGAGCAACTAATCCATGCGATGCCCAATTAATTCCATAATTATCTTGTCCATGAATCAATATATCTCTTACTCTGCTGACTGACTCAGTAGATACTCCAACAGGAACTGATGTGTATTGTGATAATAAAAAGTCCGGGTGATCCCAACGAACACCAGTATCCATTATAACAACATCTACATTCTTACCTGATAAAGAGTATGAAATGTCCTCACTAACCGATGAAGTATTGACTCCGACAAAATTATTTGAAGATTTAGAGTGGCGTGACAATCCCCACTGAGTGAAGTTTAATGTTCCTCCAGGATCTGAATTAGTTCTCAGATTTGTTATATTTTGTTTAAATCTATTTGTATCGATAAGTCTATCAAACTCTTCATCATATTTTCTCTGCTCAAGAACAATTGGATTATGCATTGAAGATAAAACAACCCAATCTACCTTTTCATTCTGCCTTAGAATTTCAGCTTCCTCCTGAGACATCTCATATACAGATCTCTTTGAAGAGCAATTCATAGGAGAAATGCAAGTTATTCTCCTGTTTGGAATACCATCAATTTCATTCTCATTAATTATAAAACCATGTATATCTAACCAATCCTCTGGATTCTTTATACAAACAGTATAAGCCTGAGGTTCACCAGAGGAAACCTCATTAACAACAATAACTCTTCCTAATTCATTTACTTCCGTTCTCATATTAACTCATTATTTCTCTTACAAAATTATATGTTGTAACTCCAGATATTCCTGTTTCTGGTGTTGCATTGAGATAATAATTTCCTCCAGTATATGAAGATCCAATCGATACTAATAAATCTGAACTATACATGATCGCATATTCTTGTGAATATGGAGTAGTTCCAGATCTCGATACTAATACTTTCTGAGCCTGAATACCAACACTGTTTTCTATATGTAGAGTATATTCAATTGTCTTAAAGTCTGTTGTTGTAATAGTGTCTATACTTGTTAAAATGCCAGCAGTTGCTGTCCAGGAACCTACAAGTGCTTTTCTATTCGCAGTTGATGTATTTGATAGGGAAAGTTCAGTGGTAGTTACCGTTCCAAAAGATGTTGCGGTTAAAACTCCAGATACAGAAACATCCCCAACCACCTCTACTTTGGAGGTTGGGGATAGAGTTCCTATACCAATTTTTTGGGAAGGGGTAGCAGTTGCTACCCCTATGTTTTTTGTAGAATCATCAACTGTAATTAATGATCCTAATTGAGATAGTTCCCTACCGCGTGCCATGAATAAGGTTTTTCACTATTTAGTAGGGAACATAACCCTCAACTACGCTTTTTTCTTGAATTTGCTTTTTTAGCAAGTTCAGTGCGAAGTTCGGAAATCTGGTTACCTTGTTCCTTAACTGCTTCAATCAGGATACCAATAAGTCCGTTATAGTTAACCGACTTATGAGTTTCACTGCTATTAACCAGTTCAGGAGCAACAGTTTCAACATTCTGAGCAGATACACCCAGAGATGCCTTACCATTGTTCTTCCAATTCCAGCTAATACCCTCAAGGTTATTAATCATATCGAGCGCATTGTCGATAATCGAAACATTATCCTTAAGCGTGATATCAGATGTAGAGTTGAAGTTGGCAGCAGATATATCACCGGATGTGGTGATATTTGTATCGTTGGAGTTAGATCCACCAACAATTGCAGTACCAGTAACTTTTGGTAAAGTAAGAGTTACGTTACCACTATAGTTGCTGTGTGCTTGAGACTGGATTCTGGTATAGTGTGCATTACTGGACTCGCAATAGAAGTCCATTCTGCCAGGAGTACCATCATCACTTTCAAGAACGATTTGGTTGGTGGCAGTTGCAATACCAGCAACAGTAATTCCACTCAGGAAGTTTGCTACAGTGTTGGTAGAGATGTTGTCAGTAGAAGCAACACCAGTCAGTCCAGAACCATCTCCAGAGAATGAAGTAGCAGTGATAACACCAACGTTAAGGTTTGGTGTACCGCTGAGTCCAGCAGCAGTTCCTGTCGTATTCTGGTTACCTGCCTCGTTTACACCAGGAAGGTTGATATTAGCAGTACCATTGAAGGAAACTCCACCAATTGTTCTTGCTGATTCCAGAGCAGTTGCAGTTGCAGCATTTCCGGAAGTATCCTGATTACCAGATTGGTTTACACCAGGCAGGTTGATTCCAGCAGTACCATCGAAGGAGACACCACCAATTGTTCTAGCGTTTGCAAGAGCAGTTGCTGTTGCAGCATTACCAGTACAAGATCCAGAAGAACCAGATACGTTACCAGTTACGTTACCAACAATACCGCCAGATGCGGTTGTAACACCAGCAATCTTAACTCCACTAAGGAATTCTGCTTCAGTTGCAGTTTGGATGTTGTCAGTAGAAGCAACACCAGTCAGTCCAGAACCGTCTCCAATGAATGAAGTCGCTTCGATAGACTTGTTAGCAACAAACTTAGTTCCAGTGTGAGAATAGTTGAAGGTAGCATTAGCACCATCGATAGTAATACCAGCACCATCAGCGTTAGCGGAGGAACCAGATCCCTTAGCGAGAGTGAGATTAAGATCTTCAACATCAAGTGTTGCAGTATTAAGAACTGTCTGTGTTCCGTTAACTGTTAAGTTACCGGACAGAGTAAGATCTGCAGCAGCAATGTTACCAGAAAGATTCAGAGACTGTTGATTAACGAATGCTGATCCGTTGTAAACGAGGATGTCGTTACTTGATGCACTTGACAGAGTGACATCAGACAGATCATTAGCACTAGAAACAGTACCTGATCCAGCACCGGCAGTTGCATAAGAATGGAATTCAACAATATCTCCCTCGAAGAGAGCTTCACTAATTACAACTGAAGTTCCATTAGTTGCAGTCAGTTCAGAACTAGACAGTTTAACACCATTGACGAATACGTCGAGGTAGTTAACGTTATAGTCAAACGAGAATGTAGTTTGTCCAGCAGTTGCTGTACTTGTCTGAGTAGTTCTGGTTTGAGGAAGTGTATCAATAATATTCTTCCAAGTTACACCAGCACCAACAGATGCGAGCACCTGATTCATCTGTCCAGTGGTATCTCCGATAGAGACATAACCATCAACTTCCAGATTTGTGACTGTAGAAAGTCCTGTGGAGTTGACGTTACCCTGAACATTACCTACGAAACCACCTGTAGAGGTAGTAACACCAGAGTTTGCAACGTGTGCAGATGTGACTGCATTAACAGTTACATTAGGTGTACCAGTTAATCCCTGTGCGAGAGCAGCAGTTCCAGAAGTGTCCTGGTTACCAGATTGGTTTACGCCAGGAAGATCAATATTAGCAGTACCATCGAAGGAGACACCACCAATTGTTCTAGCGTTTGCAAGAGCAGTTGCTGTTGCAGCGTTTCCTGAGGTATCTTGGTTACCAGCGATGTTTACACCAGGAAGACTTATGTTAGCAGAACCATCGAAGGAAACTCCACCGATGTTACGTGCAGTCTCAAGTGCAGTTGCTGTCGCAGCGTTACCAGAGGTATCTTGGTTACCAGTTTGGTTTACACCAGGTAAGTTGATATTGGCAGTACCATCGAAGGAAACTCCACCGATAGTTCTAGCATTCTGAAGAGCAGTTGCAGTAGAAGAATTACCAGTAACGTCACCAGTCAGATCGCCAACGAAACCGCCTGTAGAAGTAGTAACTCCAGACAGAGCAGCGTGAGAACCAACCAGAGCTCCAGATACAGTCAGTGATCCAAGAGTTCCAACGGATGTCAGTGAAGAAGTAACAACTGCAGAACCAAGTGATGTAGCACCCAGAACTTCCGTGTTGTTAATCTTGTATACCTTACCAGAGGCAAGATTCATGTTCTCAGAAGAACCGAAGTTATCTCCAGTTGCTTCAAATTGGAATGTCTTGTCTCCGTCACCAGAATCAACCGTAATACCACCACCATCAGCGGCAGCATCATTCGCAGCGCCGGTGGCGATTTGAATGTTTTTATCTGCAATAGTGACAGTTGTGCTATCAATTGTAGTGGTTGTACCTTCGACTTGAAGATCACCTAAGATGTGAACTGTACCAGTTGCGTTGCCAATCGCAGCAGGATCAATTGTAATTGATGAAGGGCCTGTAATTGTTGCGGTATTAACGTGGATAGCAGATCCTTCAGCGCCAGTCTTGAAGGACGTAGCAGTTACAACACCAGATGCAACTAATGATGTCAGAGAAACATCAGGATTCAGTGAAAGTTCAACTCCATTGCTTGCAGCAGCAGAGGTAAGGTTGGTTCCACCTGTAATTGCTAAACTTTCCGAAAGAAGATCAATATCTTCAGAACCACTATCGCCAGTTACTGTCAAGGCAGATCCAACAGCAGCTGTTGTAGCAGAAGTGATGCGTCCCTTAGCATCAACTGTGATTACAGGAACAGCAGATCCAGAACCATAAGTTGCAGCGGAAACACCACTAGCAGCAAGAGTTATAGGCAGAGCAACGTTTCCTGTACCATCGAAGGTTTGTCCAGAATCGGTTGTAGCATCTCCAGAAACTGTGAAAGTTCTAGCATTTGCTAAAGCGGTTGCTGTTGCGGCATTACCAGAAGTATCTTGGTTACCAGCTTGGTTTACACCAGGAAGGTTGATATTAGCAGAACCATTGAAGGAAACTCCACCAATTGTTCTAGCAGTTTCAAGAATAGAAGCAGAGGATGCGTTACCTGTTACATCACCTACAAATCCACTGGAAGCAGTTACAATACCAGAAGCAACAACACTCGTTAGAGAGATATTGTCATCTAAGTTAACAGTAACAGCGTTACTTGCAGCGTTTGAAGTGAGGTTAGTACCACCAGAGATTGTTAAGGTTTCGGAGAGAAGATTGATATCTTCAGAACCAGTATCTCCAGCAACTGTCAATCCACTACCAACAGCAGTGGTTGTTGCGGAAGTAATACGTCCCTTAGCATCAACTGTGATTACGGGAACTGCAGAAGCGGAACCATAAGTTGCAGCAGAAACACCGCTATTAGCCAGTGTTATTGGAAGAGCAACATTACCTGAACCATCAAATGATTGTGCAGAATCGGTTGTCGCATCACCAGAAACAGTGAAGTTTCTTGCATTCGCTAAAGCGGTTGCTGTAGAAGAATTTCCTGTAACGTCACCAGTCAGATCGCCAACGAAACCACCTGTAGAGGTAGTAACTCCAGAGAGAGCAGCATGAGATCCAACCAGAGCTCCAACTGTTGTGACACCAGTAATTCTGACAGTGTTTAAGAAATTAGCAGGAGTTGCAGTCTGAATATTATCAGTAGAAGCAACACCAGTCAGTCCAGAACCATCTCCAGAGAATGAAGTAGCAGTGATAACACCAGCAACATTAATATTACCAGTTCCGGTAATATCCTTAACAGTAATGCTAGGAGTTCCTGTCAGTCCTTCAGCATTAGTCGCTGTAGTCGCTGTACCGGTAACATCACCGGTAATATTCATCGTACCTTGCGTTGCAACAAAGTTGCTAGCAGTTACAACACCGGTAAGATTTACATGAGAACCTGTAATAGCTCCAGCAACAGCAAGGGAACCACCAGTTACAGCTCCAGTAACATCAAGAGAACCAAGAGTTCCAACAGATGTCAGTGAAGAATTAACAACGTTTGATCCGAGAGTTGTTGCACTCAGAACTTCTGTATTGTTAATCTTATAAACTTTGCCAGAGGCAAGGTTCATGTTTTCAGACGATCCAAAATTATCGCCTGTGGCTTGGAATTGGAATGTCTTATCACCATCACCAGAGTCAACGGTGATACCACCACCATCTGCTGCAGCATCATTAGCTGCACCAGTTGCAATCTGGATATTCTTATCAGCAATATTAACAGTTGTGCTGTCAATAGTTGTTGTGGTTCCTTCTACTTGAAGATCACCTAAGATGTGAACTGTACCAGTTGCATTACCGATAGCGGCAGGATCAATCGTAATTGATGAAGGGCCAGTAATCGTTGCAGAGTTGACTTGAATCGCTGATCCAGCATCTCCAGTGTGGAATGAAGTTGCTGTTACAACACCAGTTGCACTTACACTTGTAAGAGCAATCTCAGGATTAAGTGCCAGTTCAACACCATTACTTGCAGCAGTAGATGTAACGTTAGTTCCACCTGTAATTGCCAAACTTTCGGTAAGAAGATTAATATCTTCGGAACCACTATCACCAGTTACGGTTAATCCACTTCCTACAGCGGCTGTAGTTGCAGATGTAATACGTCCCTTAGCATCAACAGTAAGGATTGGAACTGCAGATGAAGAACCATAAGTTGCAGCGGAAACACCACTAGCAGCAAGAGTTATTGGGAGGGCGACATTTCCTGTTCCGTCAAATGATTGAGCAGAATCAGTTGTAGCATCTCCACTTACAGTGAAATTACGTCCTGTTGCTAATGCAGTTGCAGTAGCAGCATTTCCAGAAGTGTCCTGATTACCTGTTGCGTTAACACCAGGCAGGTTAATGTTGCCAGTACCATCGAAGGAGACTCCGCCGATTGTACGTGCGTTTGCAAGAGCAGTTGCTGATGATGCATTGCCGGTTACGTCACCGACAAAACCACCAGTAGCGGTAACAACACCAGTGTTGTTGATATGTGAGGAGTTGACTGTATTTACAGTCAAATTGGGATTACCTGTTAGTCCTTCTGCGCTAGTCGCTGTTCCTGTTAAATCGCCAACAAATCCTCCTGTGGAGGTTGTTATTCCAGAAACAATAGCATTACCCAATACGTCTAACTTTTGTCTTGGTGTAATGGAACCAATACCTACGTTAGCCGAAACGGCAGTTGTAATGCCAATATAGTTTGCAGAAGCATCTAACTCTAGATAACTCGCAAATTGCGAAAGTTCTCTATTAAATGCCATTTTTTGCGTTTTTTCGTGTAGAACGTTCTACAATCCATCTTCGTAATTCTACTAGGATTGTATATTAATATTTAGAAATACTACACTGCCGCCGTCGATAAATTGCCAGAATTATCTACAATCAATCTATACTTAGTTCCATTTGGTGATGTTAAAACTAAACCAGTTGATTGATCAGATCCAACATTAACATCTTGATTAAAAGTGGAGATACCAACCACATTTAAATTTGTGCTGATACCAACTCCACCATTAACATTTATTTTTGGAGAAACACCATTTCCTGCAAAAAATTTAAGTCTTCCAGACTCAAGAGTTATTTTAGTACTTGTGCCACCATCCGTGTATCTTCTTATAACATCTGTATTAACTCCATCTTTAGCAGATGAAATACCTACGTTAATATCATTTGTAGTATTGCCACCTCTAGTGGTTACTGAGTCTAAAGTATCATTTTCTGGAACACTACTTACTGATCCAGATGCTGAATATGAAATAACATCAATAGATTCTCCGCCGAACAATGCTTCGTTAAGGACAATTGAGGTTCCATTTGAAGCAACATATTCTGAAGAGTGAAGTCTTACACCATTTACAAATACATCAATCAATCCAGCAGTGTATGCTTGAGAAATTGTTGTTTGCCCGGCAGTAGCAGTGTAAGTATTATCACTTCTTAATGAAGAAGCAGATGCCCATGTGAGTCCAATACCTGTTGACTGAAGATATTGTCCACTGTTCCCTGTTGATCCTCCAATGGAGATCGCTTGTAAAGAAGAAATACCAACAACTGATAGCGAAACCTTTGATTCGCTATAAGATGATATCCCTACTTTTATTTGTGGTAGTGTTCCGCTGAGAAGTTTTGCCATTATCTATACCATCACTTCAGTGTTTCTAAGATACTGCCAGTGAACTTAAGATCAGTAGCACTGCCACCTGAAATGACGAGAATATCTCCACTTTCTAATCCAAGTCTTCCATCCAAGAAACTTACAGTGTCTTTAGGAGGAACCGGAAAATCTTTTACAATCTCAGTATCAGTTCCAGATCTACGATGTGTAAAAGTAACTGAGTGAGTTGTATCGGAACTGGTATTAGCACATTGTGCCAAAATTACAACGCCAGCATAACCTACAGGTGCTGTGTAAATACCAACGTTTGATGTTGATACAACGTTAGTTACTGTTTTAAATACGTTTAACGGTAATGCCACTTTATTATCCTCCTAATGCTAAAATGAGTGGTGTTACATTATTAAGAACGCTCTTTTGATAAGCATTTCCCGTGATAGTGCCTTCTGATTGATTGATAGTAACACCATCTCCTATCCTAAAGTTTCCTGCTTGATCAGTGCTTGTGTAAACAACTGATCCACCAGCACGCATATCAACTTCATTCTCAGTAATAGTCACCCCACCTGTTTGAGGAAGTGCTGTAGAAATATCAGTTCCAGAACCAATATATTCAAATGCATGTGATGATGCAAGAATTCTACTCTGTCGGAATATTGGAACAGATACTCCTACTCCAACAGCGAATGGAAGCTGTTCTTTTAGTGTTATTGTGGATATTCCTGCGTTAGGAAGAGTTGCTGATTTAATTTCATAATATTTTGCAACCATTTCAATAGTAACAGCTGCTGTAGTTCCTGAATCAGGTGCAGAAACTGAGACTGATGGAGAAGTTGAAGTATATCCTCTTCCATTTGAAATTATGTCCACAGTTGTAAGTCTTCCACCAGTTATTTCTCCTCTTACTGAGGCATCAACTCCCCAAGATTCATCTGCTGAAGCAATAGTAATCGTAGGTGGTTCAGTATAACCAGAACCTTGATTTGTTATTGTTACTGATTTTAGTTCATAATATAATTCATCAAAATAAACTGCTTGTCCATCATAGGGACGAGCAGTTCCAACTCCAGCAATCTCAAAACTAGTAGATCCTGCAGTTGCAGACGCAGTAGTAATTCCAGCAGTGTAATTTGTACTTACGCCATCAGAAACTAAACCAAAATTACCAAATGATGAGTTTGAATTTGTGATATCACACTGTCCACCAGTTCCACAAAATACTCCAACATCAGTACAAATCGTAAATAGTGAAACTATTTGAGCGTATCCATCATTCGTTATTGATACTCCTATACCACCCTGATTGTATTGAGTAAAGGAATCCGTCACCATACTATTGAAGTCGCCATCAACAGCGTCCCCATCAATTTTCATTCCAATACTATTTGAAATGAAATTGGTGCAATTTCTAATATATGGAGATGTAGTTGAAGTTCTTACCGTATCAGGATCAAAAGCAAAACATGCTTTTCCTGCATTTAATGTTCCATTAAATGATAAGTCGGAAATGTAATCCGCTGGAGCAACATGAAACAAATCCTTGGTTGCATCACTTGGCCTTACAGTTACCTCTCTCAAACTATCACCTACAATACTTATTTGAGGTGGTAACTTAATAGGATTTGTCTCTGTATAATCTCCAGCAGCAACTTTAATTACAGTTCCTGTTGTTGATATTGCGACTGCACCAGCAATTGATGCCTTTGCGTCACCTAATTTTCTTCCAGAATTATTATCATTACCATCTGCCGTTACATACAAGATGTTCGTAACGGTTACCCCAGTTCCAATGGGGACAATATCCGTGCCTAAACCTGCCCTTTCTCTCCGGACAAACAGTTCGGCGTCGTAAGTATTAAGTCCAAGTTCCCCCAACGGGAGTTGTTCAACCGTTGGTTTTTTTCCAGGAACAGCTGAACGTTTTATCCTAATCCTAGGATCAGCCATTCATCCCTCGCATATGGTATGTACCTAAAAATCCTGTTATATAACAGGCATTAAGTATATTTATGCGTAATCTTTGTTCTCTAGTTTACTTTTTATTTCCTCTTCAAGTTGTTGAATACGCGATTTTGCATCTCTCAATTGCGTATTCAACACTTCAACTTTCGTTTCAGCAACAACTAATTGTGCAAATAAATCCATAGATTTTCTTTGATAAGTTGCAATTAGACTTTTGTAATCTTCTTCATTCATTAAAAGGAGCCACCGTCAATAGTAATATTTTCAAGGAATCTTTCAGATCCAGTACAAGAAATCACTTGAGATTGTCCGGCACAATCATTAACCCAAAGTTGTCCAATTTCTAAAGGAGCATATGTAGTTGCAGTAATTACACTGCTTGTTTCACTTACATCAGAACCAAGAGTAATTCTAGATGTAGAATCGTCCCAGTAAATTGCTGCTTTCTTAGCAGAACCTGTATAATAATTTAAAATAAGTCCAAGATCAATATTAAGATCTGATCCAGGAGCAGAACCGTCTACAAGTCCTAATTCAACTAAAGAATCCTCAACAGTTAAGGTATTAGTATTTACCTGAGTTTGAGAACCTGAAATAAACAGGTTTCCATTAACTGTTAAATTACTAGAAATACCGACATTTCCAGTTTCATCAGCAACTGTAATTGCAGATGTACCATCAGTTGCACTGATAATACCAGTTTTTACTGCAGCAGCAACTACATCATTAGAGAATAAACCATCTCTCCATCTCTGCGTGGAAATGCCGAGATTAAATGCATTATGAGAATTTGGAACAAGATTGGAAGTGAACTCGCCACCAACATTAATATTATCTGTGGTTCCATCACCAAGATTAACAGTTCCTCCTTTGAAGGTGACTACTCCGACAAATTCAGAGTATCCGCCAACATGAAGATTTTGCTTAACTGTAAGATTTTTAGCGATACCTACACCACCATCAACCTGAAGGGCACCAGTATCTTCATCACCTAATGTATTATCAGTGGTATCTGTGAATGTTGATATACCTGCAAAATTACTGCCACCACCGCTAGCACCACTTACACCAAACTGTCCGATATATCTCGCACCAGTTAGGTAAACACTTTTACCACTAAAGTTTACTCCGTTAGGTAAATTTGATCCAATAAAGTGAAGGATACCTGCTGAATAATCAAAATACCATTCATCATCATTTCCAGAACCAGTTTCAAATACTTGAGTACCACTTGCAACAGCAGTGCTAGCATTACTTGCAGTATGAATATAAACTTTTACTTGATATGTTGAACCAAGTTCTGGCGGAATCCAGTCAGTTAAATTTGTTTTCCAAGTTCTATTGGTGGTTGATGATCCATCAGCAGTTAACTCAACTGGAGCTCCTGCAGTGGTAACACCAACATATTCATTGGAAACTGCAGGAATAGTCGCATTAATTGAAGAAGATTCTCTCCAAATCTTATCACCCCTAATAAGAAGAGGACTTGGATTTGCTTCGTTAGGGCCTTTTTTATTTGCGTTTGTGTCTGTTTTTGCTTTAGCAAACGCGATTTTCTTCCAGAGAAAATCAACTTTTTGGGTATCTGAAATTGCCATTTGTTTATCCTCCCCTTAAGATACGCTGAGTGCAGTTACAGACTCGCCAGACGCAAGTCCGATTCTTACGAGGACGACATTACCATCGGCGTCAGTCATGTTCTGATCACCTAAAGTTAGCGTGTAACTACTACTCAAAGCAGTTCCAGTTTGTATTCGATCTCCAGATGTGAATGCACA
>Ga0208405_1000048_pt1 | contig 19963 bp, 44 predicted proteins | sample ETNtaG_32_FD_185766 | JGI IMG/M metagenome (GOLD analysis project Ga0208405, IMG submission 185766) | Marine microbial and viral communities from oxygen minimum zone, Eastern Pacific Ocean - ETNP201302PF84A (SPAdes) (version 2) | ecosystem: Environmental > Aquatic > Marine > Oceanic ... | reverse complement strand
ATAAGAAAAGAAAATGCGAGCGTCTGCTGTTTCGATTTCTGTCTGGTTTGCTGCGATTGGTGTAAGTCTCATTTTAAAATGTTCCTTTGTTTGTTATACTATTATTATAACAACTGTTACCACCTAGTGACGAAACCCTGTGACACTTATTTCACTGGCACATAATAACAAAACCCTTCCTCCAGGAAGTAATTACAATAACGTTCGATAAACTCATTATACTGTGTCTGCTCTGTGTCAAGTAAAAACTGACATAACTCCACCTTTAACACGTTTGGAAGTACTGGGAAATTATCCCATAACTCTCTATACTTATCAGGAAGAAATAGCATAATTTACCTTTGAACCTCTACAAGGTTTATTTTACATCATTTTGGGATACTTGTCAACTATCTCAAAGAAATGTGTCGGTTTACTCAAAGTGCTTGACAGTTGGGTATTTACACGCTAAGACCTCAATAAAATGCTATAATATAAAGGATAGTATCCTAGAGTATATAAACACTATATGATTTAATTACACATTTATTTGAATACACTAATTAAGCGGATTTGTGGGTTATTTCTTATTATTGTCTCTCTTATACTTCCCTCGCATATACTCCCACATTATTATAATTATTTCCTTTAATGTCACATAGGCATATAATACGTCCTCCCTAAGTATTAACTTAGATCGCTTATTATCACTTGAATTGTTGTTATTTTGCATACCTATTCTTTCGCCCTTCGATAACATTTAATTCATCCCAATTTGCTCTATAAACTAATATTAACACTTGCCTATATGGTAGGCGGGAATGTTCCGCATATTCCTTATTATGTGGGATTTCATGTAAACAAATAGTGATGTAATCTTTACTTATAAAGTTAATATAACCTTCCCCTTCTTTGGGAACTAAAATATATTTACCTAAGATAAATTCACTATATTTCATTTACATTATATCCCGATATATATCTTGCCTTTATTGTTAATTAGTTCATTATCTGCTGTTGAATAATCATCAACATGTTTATCATATATGCTAACAGTTTGTGTTAGTTCATCTGAGTTAAGTTCAGATAATTGTTGATACAAATCAAGATAAGTCATTGTTTCTTTATTGTTATCTATTGCCTGTAATGTGTCAATAGAAGTTGTTAGTTCATTCCAAGGAATTAATGTCCAAGTTGTTGACATAAACCCATAATTACATTGTTATGTTATTACTTATATAAGTAAAAAAATCGGGCGAGCAACCACGATCGGGGGAATTTACTCGGATAAGTGTTATCTACGAGAATTAAATATGTCCTTAGAATAATAATCTTTTGGACGTAATGATTGCCGATCTAGTTCATCTTGCTTAAGTAATGCTTCATAAATTTCTGGTCTTAATGGAAGCATCTTAGTAAATTGACGATTGCACATAATAAAAGTTCCTGGTAAATTAAAAAATAGCGTAAACTGTGTTTAGGTTTTTGTCCTCGACTTGAACCCGACCATAATCTTTTGACCATTCTCTTGCCGATTGCTTTGCAACTTCCAAGTCCATGCAATAATGCTCATGATACCCTAAGGGATGATTTGGAACTACAACCGCATAGTCAAATTTGTTTCTGGGATGATTTGGTTCTCTTTTGAAGTTCTCACGTTGACATGCTTTCAAATACTCTAATTTTGCTTCTAGGTCGCTTTTGAATGTCATTATGCAACCTCCCTTACATATCCGTTTTCTGCTTTGATAAATGCGTCTAGCATAGGGACGTTTAACTCTGGGTCATCAAAATCAATTTTTGCACAACCGTCAACACCCCACTCTGCTAACTCTTGTACAAATTCATCCCAGTTAGCACAACAACATGCCATATTCTGAAAGTTGTCAACTTGTACGATTCTGTTCATGATTGTTTGAGTTTTGGTCATAGTAGTTTAAAATTCCTTTGTTATACTAATATTATACCATTGGAAAATACCGAAATGGTTGCAATAGTGGACAGTAATAAAAGTGACACAACCCTAGTTGACATTTTCAAATCCCTCCTTTAATTTTGCTATACGTTTATGGATTGCTTCCCTATGAAATTCTGGGAAAAATAAATCTATCATTAAATTGTATGTTCCATAATCAAAAACATGACCATTAACTTCTACATCACTAGGTAAAAATCCAAAATGTACATAATGGTCAAGTGCATATTCTCTTACGAGATCAGCACTTGTTTTACTTTCGTTTAGCATTTAATCATCCTCCACTATGATGTTTGTTTGAACTTCAAATAAAAATGGGGTTTCGTTAGTCTCTCTAACGTATGCTTCCATTAAAAGATCTGTGATTGTTTCTCTCTCACGATCGGTTAGAAAGTTGTAAACGTCAACTGTTTTCATTATGCAACCTCCATGTTTTTAACAAGTTGATCGAAGTCTTGATTGATCGCTCTAGTCTCGATAAGAATATCTCTGACTCTCTCACGATCTAAAGAATCACCTTCCCCCCATGTCATATCACCATCACATGATGCGATTAGGTCAAGATAGTTGAGAGTAGCAAGTGCTAACTCTTCTCTAGTTAATCCATCAATAGGATATAATCCATTATAAGGATTGTAGAATGACATGCAGTAGTCTAGAAATTCTCTGAAGTTGGTCATAGTTGTTTGTTGCTTATAGTAATATTATACCATCCACTATTATCAAAATGGTTGCAATAGTGGACGGAAATAAAAGTGGCACAAAGTGACTAGACAAGATTCTCGTCATGTATGTTAAACTCGAACATATAATAATTAAACTCAATTCCAATATTATTGCAATGCTTAAGGCATTGTTGATAAACCTTTTTTGAAATAAAGTCAACTTCAAAATACTCTGTTTCTACCTTATAGAATTTTGGTTTTCTATTCTTCTTTGGTAGTTTTGGTAATTCTGGTTCTCTTTTGTTTTTTGCCATGATGATTAGTAAGTAAGGTTTTCAATTAGTGGGGATTATCTCAAATAGAGATAACCACCCGCCCATCCTGTAAAATCAGGATTGAATAAAAGATTTCTCTCTTTTATTATTCTCATGTCAAATCTGACATGCTTTGCAGGTTTTGCCCATCCTGCAGGTTTGAACACTTGACCAGTTTTCTTATCTACAAATGCGTGAACACTTGCATCACGATATTGTCCATAATACTTTGAACCTTCCCAAGTCTCAAATTCCTGTTGGACTATCTTGTAATATCTCTTACCTGAGTAAACTTTGAACCACATTAAGTTTGCTGTTCCGTTTTTGACTTCCTCTAGTCTCTCCTTAGCATACTCTGGATAATTGCCATGTAAATTACCCTCTAGTGTTCTAACGTGATACTGACGATAGTTTTCTGTAATAGTATCAGCATAGGTTTGTACCCATTCTGCTACTCTTGTTTCTAGTGATTGTTCGATTGAGATTGTGGTCATAATAATTTGTTTCTATAGTACCATTATAACAATACAACTATTGAAAATGGTAGTAAAAGTGGACGGTAATAATAGTGGCACAATGTCACTTGAAAGCGGTCAATTTGTGTGGTCTATTATCTCCATATTCAATATCAGTAATACACCATCCCATAGTATCACTAATTTTGTCTAGCAAGTGATCTTCATCATAAGCGAACCATACACCCAAAGTATTGAGTATAATGTCTCTTTGATCTTCCTCTGGGATAGTTCCCTGACTATCCTCGAAATCAAAATTGATTGATTCAACTAAGTAAGATTTTAATTTCATAGGTATTGAATCTCCCCACATTCTACTGCTTCCATGTACTCGCAAAATTCATTATGTGCTTTTTCTCTATCTTCTTGCCATTGATTCCAACATAGTTGTCTATTGATGTCTAACAACTTGCCAAGGTCAACTCCTTCCATATCCGTCCACTCTGAAACATAACCTAGTTGACTCTCATCATATCCACCTGACTTAAGACTAGGTGCTGATAGAAATTCAAAGGCAATATCAATAAAGAAGTGCCTACCAAAATGTTCTGACTCAATAGTCTGCATAGGTTTAAACTCTAGAGTATCATCCTCACATTTTGATTTAAAGATGTATGTACTGGTCATTGTAATGAATCCTCCCATTGTTGTAATACAAAATTTTCTCTAGCAATTTCTGCTTCCTGTAAGGTGTCGAAAGTCTCATGAACTGAACCAGTATCGTCAAATACTTCCCAGTTGCCAACACCATTGAAACAGGGACGTATATCCCATGAGTCATTGATGCCTTCAAAAATAATCTCGTTTTGTAATGTACTCATTGTATCCTCCTACTGAAATTTTGGGTCTGGTTTTACAACATCACTTCCTGAGTTGCATACAAGATCAAGTAATGAATCGAAATCATCCTGATTCATATCTCCACCAACTCCGAGGTCATTGAAGTATGATAGCATTTGAACTAGAACTGCGTCCTGTTTGTCGTTTAAAGTGTAAGTGTTCATAGTGGTTTTTTGTTTCTATAGTACTATTGTAAAGGATGATAATACCAAATGGAAGTAAAAGTGGACACTAAAGTCACTGGCACACTACCTATTTCGCATAATCGTCAAGTGTGATACCTTTTTCATAACAATACTCAATTAATACTTTATGAATCTCGTCAGGGAAAAAATCCCAATCTCCCTTATTTTTGAGATCATCAGCAAGTATATCAACTTGAACATCATCTAATAATGGATAGAATGATTTAATAATCTGAGTCAGGTTAAACTCTATAAAAGTATCCTGATTTGTAATTACAACTTTCCGTTTCATAAAATTTCAAGTTCAGTATAATCGTGGCAAGTAATTCTCTTGCCATTGTTGTTAATCAGGATAGTAAAGTTTTCTGTTGGGATAAATCCCTTACGATCTTTATCTCCCTTGATATAGTTAATCAAAACCTGATAATCCTTACCTCTATATCTGACATTATCAGATACACCGATATATTCTGGTTTTTTATATCTTTGGATAAATGTCATTAGTATTTTCCTCCTGTATTATTGATGTCAATAAAGAGATCATCCTTATCTGGGTATGGATACTGATTAGCAATTACATCCTGTAATTGTGTGAGTTGATTCTCATCTAATAAGTTAAACATCACATCAACAATATCATGTGCTGTTCCATTATCTCCTTCTTCGATAATGTCATGAATGTCGTTTAAAAAAGTCATTAGTTAGTCTCCTCGAATGGTTCTCTTAGTGGTTTTTTAAAAGGTGTTTTCATGTAGTCTTGAATCTCATCAACTACCTCTCCAAAACTATCTTCCCAGTAGTTTTGTGCTTCATCAAGAAATTCTGCATCAGGCATATTCTTGTATAGGTCATCAAGATCATCCATGACGTATTGAACTAAATCTTTTGTTGACATATTATCAACATATCTCTCAACTAAAAATGATTTTAGTTCATTAATGATTGCTTTGTCCATTAAAAAATCCTCCTTAGTTTTCGTAAAAGAAATCGTCCTCACCACCAAAAGGTGATGCTTCATACTCTGTATCTGCTTCTATGTTCTGTTTTAGATTGTCATCATAGAGGCGAATAGATAACTCTGCGTTATCTGCCATGCCTACCCATCCCTTACGATCGAGTGCATTTTCAATAATGTCATATACTTTTAGGACTTCTTCATCATTTAGAAATCCACATATATTCCAGTATTTTTGAGTTGTTAAATGGTTTGGCATAATGGTTGTTTGTCTATAGTATTATTGTAATGGATGAATAATTAAAATGGAAGTCACTTTGTGCCACTAATAAAATTGTCATGCGGTGTTCTCATTCCATACAAAATTTGTTATATCCTGTTGTCTAGCATCCGCTTGACCTGTATTCTCCTCTAAGAAAAATGTCCTATGGAAAACTTCATAGTCAGCATAATCCCACTCGACTCCTTCAAAGTATGGTTCTTTAATCCATGCTTCAACTTCTTCTTTAGTTTTGAAGTCAATAGTGCCTGTGTTGTTTTCGTGAATTGTTAACCTGTACATTTACCACTCCATAGTAGGTTGTTTACTTTGTGCTTTCTCAATTTTTCTTGAATAGTTTACTTGTTCATCTTGAATCTTATCGAAAGCGGTTTCGATCTCCTCTGGTAGATCATCTATCATACTGGTATCTCTAAGTAAATCATAGAGTTTTACCAGTTGATATAATTCGTTGTTTGTAAATTCTACTTTCATGACTACCAATCTCCGTTAGAGTCAGCATAGACATCTTCATTCCAATGCTCTGTATCTTCTAGGATACCGCAATGTCTCATAATGCCATCATAGATTTCCATCCCTGATCTTGACATTCTGCCACATGAATAATCCCAACCTAGTTCAGTTAGGTTATCCATAATAAAATTGAGTGATACTTTTTTCATGATTATTTGAAGTTGAGTGATTTAACTGGATTGTCTGTGCCTGTAAATGCTATCTGAAGAATAGTCTCTGCTAAGTCTCTCTGGTCAGTAGTCATTTTGAACTCGTAATAATCGAAAGCATCTTTGATAAGATCATAAGATTGTCTGTCAAGTTTGGTCATAATGGTTTCATGTGTATATTATTATAATAGTGTGTATTATACCACTATGGGAAAATAGTGTGCCACTAAAGTCACTGGCACACTAGACGTATGATAGAGGTGGAATCCCCTCTATAAAGATATAGTCAACTACATCCTGTATTCTCTTAGCAATTCTCTCAGAATACTTACCAGATAGAGGAACACACACCTTACCATAAGGTTTATGGTATAACTCAAATGCACCTACTGGAACTCTTCCCTCTGACATTGCTAGTCTGTCCTTAGGGTGTATCCTGATGACTCTACCAATAGTTTGTGCCATTTCGATTGTAGGTAGATTTCTCAACATGATTGTATGAGTAAGACCTGCTACATTGATACCTTCAGATAATATAGAGTAATGGAATATGATAAACTTCTTGTTCTCATCCTTACCATATTCTGTAAGAGTATTGAAAAACTCTTCTCTACCAACTTTCTGTCCATTGATGTTAGCACCATACTTAGAGGTAATATGTAATACCTCGAATCCCTGCATGTATAACCAAGCAAGTGTATCAGTTCTTGTAAGAATACCATAGATGTTAGCAGTTGATTGTCCTGCTACTAGAATCTTAGGATTGATGACATTCATGTCCTCGATCATATCTTTTAGATTGTCAGCATCAACTTCAACAGCATTGTATCTGTCTCTTACTCTGTCTGTTTTAAATGGTATTACTTCGGGTGGTAATATTGAACCACCATCAATAAGTTCCTGTGCAGTTGTTTGCTCTAATACTGAACCATATACCTTACGATTGCACATCCCTCTGACTCCGTTTGCACTTCTCTTACCTCTGGATACTTTAGGTGTAGCAGTAAAGAAAAACTTACGAGTTCTGGGTCTGTGACTTAATTGTTCGATAGGAATAAAGAAGTTCTTAGCAGTTCCATTGTGTGCTTCATCAAAGTAGATTGTATCAATTAGAATACCACTCTCTACCACTCTGTGTAATGAATGATATGTAGTAAAGATGATACGATTCTCTCCTGTCTGCATCACATTGTTTTGCCATCTAACAATATGATCTGTCTTAAGTGTACTATCGTAGATTGTCTCTCCACTATGTACATGTAAACATTCTATTGAAAGATTATGCTTACCATCTAAGTTCTGCTCAAAAAATTCTGAACATAATTGATTTGCCAATAATATGCGAGGAGCAACAACAACAATAGTCTGGTCTGACTTGTTTGATAGTTCTCTGATTATATCAGCGATCATGACGAATGTTTTACCACCGCCTGTAGGAATGATAATTTGACCATGACCAGTAGTTGCCATTGAGTTGTATGCTCTGGTCTGGTGTGGTCTTAATAAATCTGAGAACATAATAAAATTAACTTGATTTAATTATAGCATAAAAAAATCCCCCTGTGTAGGGGGATGTAAACCACTTAACCAACTGTCCACTATGGAAACTACCACCTATAGAATAACCAGTTCTATAGACGAGAGGAAACAAAACACGACCAACTGCTTAAGTTCGACTTAAATGCGTATGCGAGTGGTTTCAACTGCTAGTTGAATCTGCTTAGTCATCCTAATGACTTCACTTTCGGTATCCGCAACCTTGAAAGTCTTATGTTGGTGGGTTTGTTTCCCCACTATTAATATAACAGGTCTTGTAGAGGATTTGTAGAGACTTGTGCAACTTGTTCAACTGGCACACGTTGGTCTATCAAATTACCATATTCTTCATGCAACTCACATCCGATATAATCTCTACCTAATTGCTTGGCAACCATAGCAGTAGTTCCTGATCCCATGAATGGATCAAGAATTATATCTCCCTTCTCACTCCCTGCCAGTATGCAAGGTGTAATTAAGTCAGGTGGAAAAACAGCGAAGTGACTTCCTTTGTATGGTTTATTTGTTATTGACCAAACATCACGTTTATTTTTCCTGTCATAAGACTTGGATAAACCACTATGAGGAGATAACCCACTGCCACTATTATGGTACTTACCCTTAGTGCGATCTCTTGTCCCCCAATCTTTTTTAACTGGTTCTTTGATTGCTTCATTGTCATAATAATACTTTTTGTTTTTAGATAATAAAAATATGTACTCATGTGATTTAGTACATCTATCTTTTACGGACTCTGGCATTGGATTAGGTTTATGCCAGATAATATCCTGACGTAGATACCATCCGTCCGATCTCATTGCAAATGCAAACATCCAAGGGATGCCAATTAAATCTTTTTCTTTTAATCCATCTAATTTATTACCACGTTTATTGCATTGAGTTGGTAGGTCTTGATTAGTTTTAGATACTGATTGTTTAGGATATGATTGACCTTTTCCTGGTCTATAATTGTAATAACTATCTCCTAAGTTAACCCATAGAGTACCATCATCAGTTAATATATTTCTAACTTCTTTGAATACACTTACCAGTTGATCTATAAACTCCTCTGGTGTATTCTCTTGTCCTATTTGATTCTCTTCATTACCATAGTTCCTTAATCCATAGTAAGGTGGCGAAGTCACACAAGTTCTTGCCTGTTCATCAAATTGTTTGAGAGTGTCTCTGCAATCTCCATATAATATTGTATTTCTCATAGTATTACCTTCTCCAATAACCATCTTACTTCCTTGAATGATATTCTCTTACGATACTTACCACTCTTTTGAGTTGATTTAAAACTTGTCATATAGAAATCATTTGTTTGTTGTCTATACTCTTCCATTGCTTCATTGAATAGAGGTATATGTTTATCTCTAAGATATGATGATTCAATAGGAAATATATTTCTGTTAGTTGTTTTACATTTACCATTGACATCAACAAGACCTCTCCTATCCTCGTCTTTCATTTTTCTTAGATAGATATTATCTCCCTCTGTTGTATCAATACCAATAATAATATATTCACTAAAATTAGGTGGATTAAATGTCACAGAAAAATTAGATGATTTAGGAATATAATTATCATTGAACTCTTTGTAATTACCATTGACATATAGTTTTGTAGTTGTTTGTTGAGGTATAAAATATGCTACACCTGCGGGATTATCTGTGTCTGAAAATAGTTTCATATCAAATTTATCCCATGCAAATAATCTATCCTTAAATAGATTTTGATTGAAAAATGTTGAGGGTATAATTGCTGCAACATAATCACAATTATCTAACATTAATTGTAAACAATCGAGGTATAAATCTTCATGCTTAACAATTACTGGTAGTCTTTTTCTTGATATAATTGTCTTTGCTAGGTATGGTGGATTAGTAATACATACTTGATAATCTTTAGGAAAATCTTTTATAGTATCTCTTATCTCTACATTAAAATGTTGAGGGTCTATATCATAACCTACCCATGCTGCATCTATGAAATCAAATAGATTCCCTGCACCTGCAAATGGTTCTAATACTGGTTCATCTTTAGGTACTAAATTATACCATGATTTAAAAGCATCAGAATTATTAAATGGGTCAGTAGTTGTGTAATACTGACCCAATAGTTGTTTATTCATAAGACTATTATATCACACTATAAGGATAATTCAAATCCTTCAGCATCATATAATTTGTTTATGTCTTGATCTGACTCTGTTGCCATCCAAGCAAATGTAATAGAACCTGCCTGTGGCATTGAATTTGTAATAGTCTTACCTAGTGCCTTTGCACCTCCTTTCCAAATAGTATCTTTTAGATATGTTGTAATATTATATTCTATTTGTTGTTTATACTTTGCCATATCTTGTCTTAATAAGTCAGATTTAACAACTTTTTGGAAACCTAATACAACAACATGTTCACAAGGTGTGTAATTCGCTGTTGCTATCATTTCGGTCATTTCTACTGCCAATCCTTTCTTACCATATAGTCCAGTATGTGCTGCTGAACATACATACCATCTTCTGTTATGGTCATCAAGACTACCTCCTACCTTATTCAAGAATCCAAGTATAAATGGAAACTTTAATCTGTTAATTACCATTAACTGATCGAGCATTGATTCCTTTGTCCATGTCCATTGAGGTATGCGTATGCTGTGATCTTTAGCAACTCTATCAGTAAGTTCTTTAAATGTTATGTTTAAATCTTTTCTGATACTATTACCATACTTACTAACATAATCAAATAACGCATCCCAGTTATCTTTTAGTATTCTGTCTGCATCATACGCTTCTTGAATGTGAGTCTTGAAATCATCAAGATCATAGTGTTTACTCTCAATATATGTTCTTTGGTTTGACTCTATTCTAGCAAATCTTTTCATAGAAAATTCATCAAGAAATTTTCCTATAGTAAATGGTGCTGATAACCAACGTTTTATCCAACTCATATACCTATGATTTCCTACAATTAGAACATACCTATATCTTCTACCATTAACTGTGATAAAATCTAAGTGTCCATTTGTCCAATCACTTACTGATACAACTACCATAGGATAAGTTTCTGGAATAAGATCATGTTTGTCTGTCTCCTCGTCTATTTCGTCAACGTGACTTTGATCTAATTTTTGATTCCTAAATTGTGTTTCAAATGTGAAACCACCTTCTTCATGATAACCAACAAATACATCACTAAAATCTAATTCAGCAACTTTGTTTTTGATTATGATGTCAGCAGATAAATCGTTCCAATTTTTGACTTGTTGTTGTATTTTAGGATATTGTTGAAAGACCCAACCTGAGTCTCTTCTATCCTCTATGTCAAAATACATTTCTGCTTGATGATATGAAGCAGTTGATTGTTGTTGTGAAGTTGTCATAATGAAATTAATCGGTTTTGTAGTTCAATGTGATTAACGACCCAAATGTTTCCACTAGGGTCATCAAATTCTTCTTGCAATTTATTATACTCTACTTCTAGGTCTGTGTCAATAAGGGCAATATAAATTAAATCTTTTCTTAATGAAATGTCACGACCCCAAGACAACCATCTTTTTTCTTCTTGAAATACATTATCCTGTCCTCCTCCTCTACCTAGACAATACTTGTGAGATAACCATCCAAATAGTTTACCATCCCTCTTGATCTCTCCATCAATAGTTTTAATATCATTAACTGTATTACCAAACTTCTTTTTATATAATGCGTTGGGATATGTTTTACCATCCATTGCAGGTCTTAATAATGAGTTAGGTAGGCACTCCACTCTAAATCCATAATGTTTTACAGTTTGATCTATACCATTGAGTGTAAATACTTCATCCTGTCCACTCTGTCTATGTGATTCCTTACCTAATACAACCGCCAACATTTTAGATACTGCACTATTACCTTGGCAGTTCATGAATAAATCTCTCTCCCCACATCCATGAAAGTCTAAGTGACGTTGCAATGCAGTTTCATTAATATATTTCTTGATCGGTTCTTTATCTAATATTCCTTTCTCTAAAATTGTTGCGACAGTTTTCCATGTCTCATCCTGTCTTGCACTCCTTAGATTAGGAACATCAAATTCAAATAATACTGGTCGTAGTTTCATGATATAAATGTATTACTTACATTATACCATAAAAAAGACCCCTGTAAAGGGGTCAATTAAATTACTGGAACATTTCGCTACATATTCGTTTACATTGACTTGGATGCGTGTTGTCTGTTGTACATTCGATTAAACACTCGAAGTACTCGTTTTGAAGATCATCCGTATCTGCACTCGTAAAAGTGTTATCATTAAATGATGCCATTTGATTGATTGAAAGTATATTGTGCATTGGATGAGGGTAAATGTGTACTATTCCATTACAACTAAGTTAGGGAACATTGGTCTATCCTCCACATTCTACACTATTATTTACTATAATAATATGTTTTGAAATGCTAATTGTTGCAAGAATTAATGCCTATCTTTCAACTCTCCACTCTGGGTCATTAGTTGGATGCACCCAAAATTCTATCCCTGTAGATGGATTTCTAATTTTCCATTTGTCAAGACGTTCTGCTACCCACATGTTAGGATCTCTCCTCATGTGATAGACAAACATTTCTCTTGCTTTTCTTGTTTTAGGATAAACCCTAACTCTACCACTCTGCATTTGTCAAGTAAGATATTGTATCGTCTTGACTACCAAGTACAGAAGCGATCCAATCCTCTTCCCTCTCCTGAGTTTTTTCTTGTCTTGTGTCATAGTCCACCTCAAGGTAGTTTCTTTTCTTCATAACCAAATCCTCCATTTTGGAATTGACGTTCTTCTTCTACTTCTACTCTAAGTTTCCTTAAAGCAAGTTTGAGTTTATGCAATTCCTCACTATCATATAGTGATGGGTCTTGCTCACTCTTTTTGAGTGCGTGTTTTAAGAGTCTGATTTGACCCTTTGAACTGAAGAACTTTCTCATTATAGTATGTCCATATCTTTTCCATGCCTATTAGTAGACACCTCTTCTACTGGCACAGGTTTAATTTTAAAGTTTGCACTAAATGTAATGCGTGTTTTACTTCCTTTATGAGGTGACACTAGGTGTAGATAATGTGATGGGAACATTAATATATCACCATCTTTCACCTTTGGTATTGTTAATTGTTCATCAGGTGTATTTAATACATCATCTATACCTAACAATTTAATTGTTGAGTGTTCTTGATTGTAAAATCTAAATCCTGAGTCTGTCTCGTCAGCAAGTTGATAAAAATATACCATACTGATATTTGTACCATCAGAATCACTGTGGTCATGTATCTCTTGGTAATCCCCTGCTTCATATTTATTTGCCCAACCATTTTCCATAGTGATGTCAACATCAACTTTAGTGCCTACATTCTGCACAAATCTGTCCATAGTTGGTTTAATACATTTTAACCATGATTGCCATAGTTCGTATGTATTATTCTCATGTCCCCATGATGTTTTAACTGCACAATTCCAACCTTTTGGATTAAGAAAATTGTCATCATTATTTAAAAAGTCACTAAAAAGTTCTTTAGTTGTTTCTTGATCTTCTATTGAAAGTTGATCTTGAAAAAACCATTTAGGACTAAACACTTTTATTGTCATGTTTGTTTATAAAGGTCTTTTAAGTGTAATGCTTCACATATTAAATCTACATCTTTCATCTTCTTCTCATATTCGTTGAATGGTATTGCACCATCACGAAAATACTGCTTTTGCAGTTGACAAACGTACATTATCAAAGAGTCCTTGACTATTAATTTTTGTTCGTGATTAAGTATAGCACTATGAATTATGGTCATTTTCTTAATGTTTTGACGTATTCTACCATTGTATCACGAATTTCGATCAGTTCATCATAACATCCCTGATTATGTGCACATCCACGTAATTTAGGGTCTGGTTTTAATAGAGATTCTATAAAGAGATCAAGTCCTCTATTGTACTTGATCTCCTTAGATTCTTCTTTATCAATAGAGTGTCGATCCATCAGTATTGAGTTGTGTAATCTAAATCTATGTCAGCAAGTGAAGCATCATCATAGTCTAGTTCTTCATCATCAAAAGTCTCTTTCTTCGTTGAGTCTTTTAATTCTTTTGTCTGTTTTTCTGTCATAATTTGATTCAGATTGAAAACGATTTTTAGAACCTTTTTGACGTTTATCCCGAATTGATTTACCAAAAGAATAACTTTCAGAACCATTACGTCTAAATGTCTTACCCATGATAGATTAGTTTTTGCTAAACATATTTGTATTATATATTAGCATAACTTCCCATCTTATTCAAGAGTTAATGAATCAAAATTGAGAATTGTATCATCTGTTCCTTTTGTATTGATGATGACATCCTCTTTTATTATAGGGTCTGATTTACCTACAACTAAATCAAGACTATCAAAGACATAACCCACACCATGCAAAAAATCCTCGACCTTCTCTACTACGATAGGTAGAGTGTCTGAGGAAAAATCTTTGGTTGTGACAGTTCCATCCTCGTCTGTACATACTAAATTAAACTCTGGCATTTTTATTTTGCTGTTAGAGTCTAGTATAGCAAATATAATTTAATTTGGCAACCCCTATGGTACGGTTATAGTAACGTCACTTCCTGTGTATGAGTATGCAGTGACCGTACCTGCTGCATCTGTAATTCTAACATATCCATGTCCACCTGCTGCTGCGTTAGAGTCTCCTCCTACTGATATTCCACTACCAGGATATCCTGCTTCTCCTGCTCCTGCGGGCATCCTTCCCTCTCCTCTATGATTTCTTACGTTAGTACAATATGTTGAGTTGGTAAAACCTGAACCTCCTCCTCCACCACCCATTGTGTTGGACTCTGAGTATCCACCTGCACCTCCACCATAATATCCTCCTCCACCTGCACCACCATAGCAGTTTGAGTTAGCAGTTCCACCTTCTAATGCTCTTGCTGAGTATGAACTACCATCCTGTGCATTTCTACCACCTCCCATATTTGAACCTGCTCTACCTCTATATTGCAACTTATTATCATATGGGGATGCACCATCTTGTCCTGTGACACCTCCACCTGCACCACCCCAGTTTCCTTCTTGAGATCGAGATGAACCACCTCCACCTCCACCACCTGCAATGATTAATACGTTTGCGTGTGTTGCTGAAGTTATGAATACTGCTGACGCTCCTCCACCATTTGAACCATATCTATTGTCTCCTCCATCACGATTTGCTGTACCTCCACCACCATAAGACATTCTTGTACCATTAACTAATCCACCTTCTCCCACTCTAATTACGAGGTTTGTATTAGATGCTAAACCACTAATATCTGCTTCTACATATCCTCCACCACCACCTTCTGCACCATATGACCATCCACCTGCACGACCTCCACCGCCACCTGCTCCCCAACATTGAATTTTATATTGCCTTCCCTCTCCTTCTGTGTTAACCCACTCAGTACCATTATATACCATTGTCTTGTTGGTAGTAGTATTTTGTACCATTTCCCCTGCAACTACACCACTTGTAGGTAATTGTGCAGTTGTTTTCTGTGGTATTTTTAATTTAGTGTCTGCATCAACTTCCCCTGTAGCGGTTATGTTAGTTGCGTTTATAGTTCCTACATTCAGTTGTGACATCTTACCAATAAATTATATCTTCTGATATATTTATATTAAAAATGTCGTTATCCAAGCATATCCTATTAACCATGCACATAATCCACCAAGTACCTTGTAATACTTTCTTATAGGTGTACCAAAGTATTGTTGTCCTATCATTAAACACTTGTGTGCAGGGGATAATAAGTATCCTGAGTATTCTGTTGCCAAGAACCATACAAGATATTGAGGACCAAATATTATTACAAGTGCTGAGGTCATTCCTGCGTATTTACCTGATGACCCCATAATCCATGCTGCTATTGTAGCAACTATTGATACTGGTATAATCATAGTTGGATTTGCTGCTGATAGATATGCCATTACAGGTGCTTTGATGAGTCCTACCACACCACCAAGTGCTAATACTATCGTTGCAATAATAGCAAACTTACCATCAAGAAACTGACCCCAGTTCCAATCCTTACAAATATAAGCATAATAACAACACATTACTGCGAACCAAGGAAAGAAAAATATTGCTCCTGCTTTACCTACACACAATAAGAACCAAATCGTTGCTATGAATGGTGCCCAACCTCTTAATGCTCTCTGCCAATCAAAGTCTTGTATTCCATCCATGTTAGGTAATACACTTCGGGGATCCACCTTACTAAAAATATACCACCATGTGTACGTCAAACATATTACAAGTGGTATGAATGTATATGATAGCATCTGTCCATAAGTTATACCTAACGCTGCCATAGGTAATATGATAGTCTTTTCTAATGGACTCCACCAATAGTAGTGATGTGTAGATAGATAATCAATAATACCAAATGCACTTCTCTTCTTCTTATCAGGTGGTGCTATAGCATCTAATAATGGTGCTGATAATGCAACTCTACCTGGTATTGGTAGCACTCCACCAAATATAGAGGTGATAATTATCATCACCCTATTGTCTTTAATATATCTCTTTGCAAGTGAGTAAACATCATTGAGTACATGATACTTACGAATATATCCTCCCAGTATCATGATACCAAAGATATAACCCATGTAGAGTTCTTTCTGTAAGATTGATAATAGTATTTCAAGCATAATTGAAATTAATAACTAAACGATAATCTGAGTTAGATGTAGTTGTGCCTGTGTGCTCAGTATGATTTGGAAATGTCACAAATCTATTTGCAACTGACTCTACTACAGTGCCATCTTCAAACTTAGTATATCCATCACATGTATTCATATAAAAGATTGATGTTTTCATATGATCTTTGATAGGATGAAACTCTGAGTCTGTGACATCATGATGGAAACCATGTTCTATCACTTTTCCTTGATTAGGCATTATATTTGCCTTAATCTTAAATATGGAAATTGGTTGTATGACTCTTAATATAGGATGTAATATGTTTATTGTATCATCTACAGGAGAATATCTCTCATAAAATAGATGAGTAAATTGCATATTATTACCTGCATTTTGGTCACTATCATTGACAACTTTAGATGTGTACCAAGGAAAATTCCATGCCATCAGTTCCGAGTGCATTTGTTCAAACTCTCTGATAGGCAGAAAATTATCTTTTATGTCAATCATTTTTCAATTACTAATATATGTAATCCGTTCCACCAACTTTTATCATCTTCTGCTATCTCTGTCCTAAGTGTTCTTTCAAAGATTACATTCTTATCTTCTTGAAACTTCTTAGCATTGTCCACTACACCATTAAAGTTAGCATCATCTATGACTAGAATATAAGTATCCTTTGCCTGTTCATGTAAATGTTCTAAGTTTTTATTCATATTATCACCCACTTCACCATCATAGAATATAACATCAGGTCTATACTCTTTATTAGGCAACCATTGTAATACAGGTTTGACAGCAAATCCAACTGAGGTATCAAGATTCATCCATTTATCTGCGTTCTTGACCATTTCATCTACTGGATTTTCTACATCAAACTTTTTACCTAAATCTTTTTTCTTTGGTTTGATGACTCCATCACTAAAATCATCTATGGCATATGCGTTTACTGCACTGTTCTTATACAATGCTGCAAATAGTGTACTACCCATGTAGCAACCAACATCAGCATATACTGTGCCACGTTCTGAACATAGATTATTTAATAAGTGTCTGACTTTATCAGATGATAATCCTAAAACATCATATCCTTCTGGATTAAACCTAGAATTGTTATCCGTTGCTGCGTCAATAGCTCGGATTACACGATCCACATAAGGATTCATAGTACGTTTCTCCCTCTTCAATGCTGATTCTACCACAGATTCACAATAGTTGCAATCCCAACAATCAAATCTGCAACTTTTAATTTTGTTTCGCCATATATTTATAGGTGCATCCTTAACCTTGACATCTTTCATATACACATCAAATTCTGGATACAATATATCTTTACCTTCATCCCAACGTTGTATCAAGTCTAGTGACTCTTTAAATCTGGTTGCTGACTCTCTACCATGCAACTTAAATACATCTATGACATCTAAAAACTCTTCCCAATCCTCTCTCCAAGGCGGTAGATTCGCTTCTTTTAATGAATGTGCAGGGTCATAAGCATCCCAACGTGAGCAAGATACTCTACTAATATCACTATTAAAATACTGAGGGTCACTATCTTTCCTTGTACTATTATAATGATAATGTTCTGGCATAATAGGGCATCCACCCCAACAATGCTCATTTGCAAGTAGAGATAGTTTTACTGGATTACCTTTCTCTGCACAATATTCTTTTGCTTGCTTGAGTCTATCTAAGAGTGGTCTATCTCTCATCACATCACGATCAAGATTAATGTAATAAAAACCTGCACTAGCAAGTGATACTATTTCATTAGGTTTTGATACCTCTCTGAGTATAGTATTCTTAATTTTTAATTCTGGATATTCTTTCTGTATCTGTCCTGTCATTACCCATGATGTATGGGGAATGGTTGCTATTCGTACACCATTATCATATAAAAATTTAAAGTTGGTGATAAATTCCTCAAGATTTTTTTGATCTGGTTTCACCCATATATTATTGAATGTAGCAGATAATGGTAGTTCTGTCTTTTGAGAAATATAAAATGCGTTCTTTACTGCCTGTTTACTATCATTTACACCACGAAATACATCCCCCATTGCGTCTTGCATGAATGGTGGCATCCTCGTAGTAAAATACAGGTCGTATATTAAATGCTTATGTTCATTAAGAAAAGGTATTACCTTATCTTCAATATCATCAGGACTTATCTTCGGGTTTATCGGAAGGGAGAATAGATCTTCCTGTGACATTGTTGTGTGCATAATCAGTTAGGACTCCTGTAGTATCAAACATTTGTGGTGTCTCATTTTCCATGAGGTGCTCGACCTTTTTCTCTGCTGCTGCTTTGATCTTACCTATGTTGATATTCATAGCAGTAGAATATGTTAATGCAAGATCGGTCACTGCTGCTTGATCTTCTGGTGACATCATTAACATACTATCAAGATTACCTGCCTGTAGTCTACCAGTTGTTAATAAATCAAGAGCAGATTGCTTTGCCATCCTTGCAATCCAATACTTATGCTCTTCTTTCTCTTCAACCTCTTTATTCAATACAGTTTCTTTGAGTTCTTCAAAGTCATATTCCTCATCAGGATTTTTTCCTAACTTCTCTTTGATAATTCTAAGTAAACCTTCTATCTCATCCTTTGATTGACGCATTTTATTATCCCACACCTGTAGGTCAATATAAAGTAATTCTAACTCATACTCCTTATCTTGCTTATAAAATTTATTCTCCTCCTCTTCCATTTCTACCTTCGTACGTTCAATATCATTTTTCGTACGTTTATATTGTATGGTCACTTTTTGTATAGCATTGAGACGAGTCTGTATTTCCATGATCGCCTGTCTCATTTGTCGCCAAGGAGTGACTTGTGAGTTTACTACAAAATATTTGTTTTGATATTCCGTCTGCCCGAAAAACTGTGAGTCTGTCCAATCAATTAAATTCTTATCAAATTCACTCAAGTCCCAACCTTCATTAGCTGTGACCTCCATGTCTGATAATGTCTTTTCAAATGGAATAGAAACCTTAGGTTTCCTATGTCCTTTAGAACTGGATTCCGTACTTAATTGATTCTTTTCTGCTGATGAGTCCTGTTTCTTCATCCTTTGTGCACCTTCCGTAATCTAAACATTGTTCACTTGTCATTGCTACACCAAAGTAATCTTCTAAGAATACATTAATCTCTGCTACATTAGCACAAGATTTTAATTTGGTTATCAATGTTTGTTCTTGAACTGCAAGGTCATAGACTTTAGTTTTCCATGATGCTTGCTTCTCAATCACTATAGCAGCAAAGTCTGCGGTTGTCAATCCTCTAACCTCTGCTAATCTATGTATCAGTTTTGTCTCAAAGGAATTATCAGCAATATATGCGGTTGCCTCACATAATTGATC
>Ga0208405_1000047_pt1 | contig 20427 bp, 32 predicted proteins | sample ETNtaG_32_FD_185766 | JGI IMG/M metagenome (GOLD analysis project Ga0208405, IMG submission 185766) | Marine microbial and viral communities from oxygen minimum zone, Eastern Pacific Ocean - ETNP201302PF84A (SPAdes) (version 2) | ecosystem: Environmental > Aquatic > Marine > Oceanic ... | reverse complement strand
TAATATTGTATTCTATTAACTATGCCGCTTTAGCTCAGTTGGTAGAGCAACTGATTTGTAATCAGTAGGTCCGCGGTTCGAATCCGTGAAGCGGCACCATTAATTGCTACCGTATCACATTCCTCGGTAGCTCAGTTGGTAGAGCAGTTGACTGTTAATCAATTGGTCGCAGGTTCGAGTCCTGCCCGAGGAGCCAAAAACAAATGAGTAATTTTTCTTTTACCGTTTATGCACCGCAACGTTCCGGAACAAATTATCTTGAAACTTTAATAGCTAGTAATTTTTCAGATGTTGGTAACTGTCTTATAACAGATGATAGTTATGCTTGGAAACATACGACTGATACTGAAACAGTAATTAAAAAATATCATTCAAATAAAATGTATGATCATATTCATATATTAACATCAAAGTCTCCTTACAAATGGATAGAAAGTATAAAAAGAAATCCAGTGGATATTATTGTACGAAGACCGCAGTTGTTAAAAGTTAGCGGAAATGATAAACTAATAATTGATGCTAAAATTCTTGCTCCGGCCAGCTGGATAGTTAAAGAAGTCAGTATAATTGAACTAGTTAAATTATGGAATGAGTTTTATTTAAATTGGTTAAAACATTTAGATCATTTCAAAAACAGAGATATTATAAAATATGAAGATATGTTATTAGCTAAAAATTTAGATACAATATTAACAGGATTACAAAACAAATATCAGCTAACACGTTTTGGAGAACAATGGTCAATACCTTTTTCTGTTTCCATGTCAGAACCATACAACCTTGAGAAAGGAATAGCAAAAGCTAATGACTATTTAGATTATTCTCATTGTAATTTTCTCACTCAAGATCAGATTGATTTAATATATGAACATATTAGTTTAGATTTAGTAGCTAAATTAAATTATCCTACTGAAAAACCTTCTTCGACAATTTAATTGACAAAATTAGAAAACTAGTGTATTATTATACTATGACTGAATTTACTCAAGGAGCTTTCCAATTTTTCAAACAGTTGGCCAGAAATTCAAGTTTGGCGTTAGCTCTGATTTATACAGCAGGACACGTAATTATCGCAATGACAGTTGTGAGCGTTATGACGGGAGCCAGCATATGGGAAGCTGGTGCAGTAGCACTTATAGAACCATCTATCAATGGTGTTTGGTTTTATGTATTACACTCTGCCTGGAAAAAGTATAAAGGTTTTTAAGGGGGATTAGCTCAGCCGGGAGAGCGCCTGATTTGCATTCAGGAGGTCGCAGGTTCGATCCCTGTATCCTCCACCAAAAAAACTAAAATAAGCACCTAAGTCATTGAAATCAATTAAAAGTAGTTTTTAATTCTATTATCTGATGTTTTAAATATCATTAACAGAGCAACGTCAGATATAAGGAAAAACAGGTCTCATGGATAAAGGTAAAATTATAGGTTCAATTGGAATAGTAGCAATGGCAGTATTATTCTGTTACTTTGTATTACTATCAGCAAACAGTTTAAATAGAGCATACGCAGATGTAACAAATTCTGGTGCGACAACAAATACACAAACAAATACTTCAGGTAGTAACACTACCATTTCAGGTGGTTATGCATCTGAAAGTACAACTACATATCAGTCAGGTTCGTCAAGTAATACTACTACTAACAACGACACAACTAATACCACAAACAATAAATCAACAATACCAGTACCAAGTTCGAGTGCGCCGTCTATGAGTGCGTATTCACAAGACGTTTGTGTTACTGGTAGATCAGGTGGTTTGCAATTACCAGGTGTTGGTGTATCAGGTGGAACTACAGTTAGAGATATGAATTGTGAACGTATGAAACTTTCAAAACTGTTAAATGATTATGGTATGAAGGTAGCCGCAGTATCAATACTTTGTCAAGATCCACGTGTATTTGAAGCAATGGAACAAGCAGGAACACCATGCCCATTTGAAGGTAAAATTGGTAAGGATGCTATGGCACAATGGAACAAATACGATATCGAAAGACCAGATTACGACAAGTATGTTGAGAAAATGGATGATCGTTTAAAAATTGATGAACGTATCATGAAAGAGGAAGGCATACTTAAAGAGAACGAAAGTTTAAAAACAAATATTAAACAAGTTGCAAAAGACAATAAAAAACTAGAAAAACAAATCAAAGATCTTCAGAAAGCACAACTAGAATTAATAGAACAATCAGAAAAACAAATAAAAGTGATTGAAGGATTATTACCTGTGCATGATGAAAGTCCTAAAAACTTACACGATTTAGAAGTGAATACCGTGGAAGGATTTGAAGAAAAAAAGACTAGTAAGTTCAATTCAGCAGGGAAGTAATAAATGAGCACTTGGCTCAGGTCACTATACTTTGTGTTAGCATTGATGGCCATTCAAGCCTTTGTGCAAAACACAGATGTTTATGCGGAAACTGCCACAACAGGAAACTTACTACCTAATAGCTCAGGTTGTAATCAAAGTTTAGATAATGATAGTGCAGGTGTGCCAGGAGTAGGTTGTTCAGGTAGTGGAAATATATCAAGCGGTGGCACAACCAGTCAAGGGTTTGATGTAAGAGCAGGTACAGGATATGAATTTGGAACATCAGGCACAAAAGATTTAGAAGCAGATGGTAACGTCACGATTGGAACATCAGGCTCATTAGAAAATATTACAGTAACAAAACAGAACGGTGGAACAACTACAACCACAACAGATATGTTAGATGGTGGTGTTACACTAAAGTCAACAACAGAAACGCAGAACTGTGAATGGTCAGGATCAAGTTATCAATGTGGACAAGCACGTACAGGCAGAGATACGTTCACAGTTAGAGTACAGATCAAAGACGCCAGCGGTAACGTGTTAGCCACAGTGGAACAACAGAGGAACACAGATGCTGGTTATAATAGTAACACAGCCGTACACGAAGACACAGTGACCTACACAGGAGAAGGCTCAAGGAATTTTGACTGGCAATGGACGGGCACAGATGGTAACAATCCAACTGGTACTGGTACTAGGCACGGACCAAACTTATTAGGTGCGGCATTGGAAATGACAATAGCAGATATAGACTATTCACCAACACCACCTATATCAGAAGAAACACAGGAAGAAATTGAAGAAGCAGAAGAAACCATTGAAGAAGTGGAAAACATTATTGAAAACATTCCTGTAGAAGAAATAGTGGAAGGTGTTGAAGAAATTGCTATTGAAGAACCCACAGTTGAAGTAGTAGAACCTACAGTTGAAGAACCAACTGTAGAGATTGAAGAACAAGCATTCCAGGAATCATTTGAAGAAAACTTTACAGCAATACTTGAAGAAGAAGGTTTGACAGAAACATTTGAAGAAGCATTAGTTGAAGAAGGTATCACAGAAGAGCAGTTCTTTGAAGCAGTGACAGAAATGGTTACAGAAGAATTTGCAACCACAGAAGAAGAACCTGCTGTGGAAGAACCAACAGTTGAAGAAGAAGCACCAGTTGAAGAAAGTGCAGTTGTAGAAGAAGAACCAACAACAGAAACAGAGACAGTAAATACTACTGAAGAGTCAGTAGAAACAGAAACGGAACCAACTGAAAGTGAACCTAGTACTGAAACATCATCAGAGCCTGAAACGTCAGAAACTGAAACCGAAAGCACAGAGGGTGAAACCGAGTCTTCGGAATCAGAAGAAGCTGAAACAACTGAACAAGAAGAGTCCGGTAGTAATGAGGAAGAGTCAGTGGAAGACAGTAACGAGGAAGCATCCACTGATGAACAAGATGGTACAGATGCAAGTGTTGATACCGATAGTGTAGAATCAGCAGTTAGTGAAATTCAAGCTAAAGTAGAAAAAGTACTTAAAAAACTAGAATCAAAATTAAAAACAATGGACCAAAAATTAAAAGTTATATCAATTGTAACTTTACAAGGTATGGTTGAAGACCAGCCTGATATGACAGATTACACACAAACAAAATTTTATGATACAAGAAAAATTCCTGATAATGATAATTGGTATGCCGAAGACACATTATTAGATGTATATGGTAGATCTATATACCAAGATAAGACACTAGTTGCTTATCAAAACAGTGATCCTGTGTTTCAACACACAGAAGCAATAAATAGAGTAAACGAAACAATAGGCCAATTAGAGGCCGAACTAGAGGTATTAAGAAATGAACTTAATGAATAAATTAACTCAATGGGGATCTTTGATCGGAGTCATTTGTGCTATCGGTGGTGGATTTTATGCTTGGGGTGAATTTAACACAAGATTATCATCAATTGAAAGTGGAGGCAATGTTAACGAATTAAAAGTAGACATGGTTGACAGAATCTCAGCAATTGAAGATAAACTTGAAGCACAATCAGAATCAGACTTGGGATCAATCCAGGCTGACATTAGTGCTATCAAAGAAGATTTATCTAAAGCATTAAAAGAAATCGAAATTGGTAAAAAAGTAGACGAGCTACAAGATACTAAAATTGAGGCAGTAAGATTAAAAACAACTAATCCACTTGCAAACTAATTGTTGACAATTATTCCACAGTCAACTAATATAGTGTATTAGGCGGGCATAGCTCAGTGGTAGAGCGTCTCGTTGCCAACGAGAAGGCCGAGGGTTCGAACCCCTCTGCCCGCTCCAGTTTAATTAACCAAATATAGTTCTTGACTATTCCAATAATATAATATAGTATAAGAAGATGTTAACAAATAGAGGTCTTCAATACTTTCAACCCTCTCTAAATATTCTGCAGGTTTATAAGGAGATAAAATGACATATTATTCAACAAAAACATATGGTCACAATATTGGATTATCAGCAGTATTTAGACAACCAAATGCGGACCATTCACATTGCCACTTACTACATGGTTATAGTTTACAATTTAAATTTACATTTGGTTGCAAACATTTAGATAATAAAAACTGGGCAGTAGACTTTGGTGGTTTAAAACCATTGAAAGCCTGGTTAGAAGATAGTTTTGATCACAAAACTTGTATTGATAAAGGCGATCCACACAAAGCTGAATTCTATAGGTTACAAGATTTAGACTTATGCGAAGTAAGAGAGTTTGATGGTGTTGGCGCAGAGAAGTTTGCCGAACACGCCTTTAATTTTGCAGACAAACTTATTAGAGAAAAAACAGATAATCGTTGTTATGTAGTATCAGTTGAGTGTGCAGAACATGGAGCCAATAGTGCCATATACTCACAATAAACAAGAAATATTTGAGAAGTTTTTAAAAATGATTTCTCAAGAAGTTTACTCAGAACCAGAATCTGGATTACATACTAATCTTACTAAACAACTAGCACCAATTGTTTTTAACAGACCAGACGGTCCTAAAAAAGGAGAAAAGCTGATTGATATTGGTTGTGGTCCTGGAATGTTTATGGACGAACTTGTTAAACTTGGTTTAAACAAAGAAGATATGACAGGTATTACAATGGGTGATGATGACTACAACATAGTCAAAGAAAAAGGATATCATGCTCACAAATATGATATGACATTTACTGATTTTGAAAGCAATACATTTGACTTTGCAATAGTAAGACATTGTTTAGAACATTCAGCCTGGCCATATATGACATTAATGGAGTTTAATAGAATTATGAAAGTAGGTGGCAGAATGTATATTGAAATGCCACAACCAGGAACAGAAAGACGACTTGAGCATATGCAAAACCATTATTCTATTATGTCGCAAACAATGTGGGGATCATTAATGATTAGATGTGGATTTGATTTTACATCAGGAGAGTATCCTATCAATGTTAATCAAGATGAAAAGACTTTCAAAGAACCATATGATTGGTATTTGATTATTAAATTGGTTGATAGAAGTGATTATAAACCAGCAACTGGAAAATATATTAAAGAAATAGCTGAAAATTTCCCAAAAGTTAAGCAAGAATTATTTGGACAACCGGTTGACAAAAAGTAAATCTCTGTTATATTAAAGTTATGGGTCTTATATATACAAATGATTCAAGTGGTGCCATTCGTAAATTACGAAGAAAAAAGCCTACGAAAGGTTATTTAGAAGCACTAGCCAAGCACATTAAGTATCTGCGTTCTATGGGTTTTGATGTCAAAGATGATGGTAGAATTGTTCTTAAAAAACAAAGAACAGATAGTACACCATACAAACCAGAAACATCTAAAATCAAAGAAAAAGAGATACCGTTGTCAAACAAAATTGGCAGTGGTGGAACGAAACCAGATGATAGTTGGAAAATTGAAGCAAGTAAGAACTGGACCATTGCACCAGCTTATAATAAAGGACCTTATATGGTAGTAGCCAAAGAAGATATCAAAACAGCAGGTAGGAAAGTATGACACTAACAGAAGGATTTGGTATGTTGGCAATGGGATTGGTTGCGATAGCAATTGGTGGAGCCATAATTTTTTACGTAATTAACAAAGTAACAGAAAAGGACAAGCATGAAACTGAAAGACGATTTTGATATATGGTGGAAAATGAAGAAGTACAAAAAACAAGATATTCCAGCTAAAGAATATTCAAAAGTTGAAATAGTTGAAATAAATGCATCCAACAACGGATGGCCTGGACCTGAAACAGATGTGAAGTACTGGGTTGAATTGGCAAATAATAAAGCAGTAGGATTCCATGAACCAGTCAAAGGCAAAGCACAATTTCCTGTTTATGATATGCCTGAACAACATAAACTACCTGAGTTTATTGCTTAAAACATAAATACTCGCTAAATACATTTATATAAAAATTATAAATTATAAAGTGAGCAAAAAATGAACACAGTAGAGCAAGAATTTTATCAAAGCATAATGACAGCTGATACACAAATTACAGCCTTTCTAAAAAATGGTATCAAACTCATTGGTAAAGTAATAAAACACGATGAAGTATGTTTCCTATTAGAAAAAGATAGTCATACTCAACTTGTATATAAAGATGCTGTATCAACGATATTTCCCAAAGTTATAGAGATGTCTAATAAACCTAGGCACTAAAAGTCATAAATACATTTGCCGTAAGAGATTGTGAGTAGATACGAAAGCATCCAACTTAAGGTTATGTGGACCCCAGACCTGGGTATCGGTCGTTGCTCCACTGGCACTTTAGCAATCTGGGGTTAACTTTTTATTAATTAAAAACAAATATTAAAATATTAGGAGATAACGATGGCAGATACATCATCAAAAGAACTAGAAATTCAAGTTCAAACATATTCAGAAAATTATGCAAAATTTACTGAAGGTAATAAAGCGGCTGGAACAAGAGCCAGAAAAGCACTTGCTGAAATTAGCAAGTTAGCAAAAACAATTAGAAAAGAAATACAAGAGGCGAAGAATGCCAGCAAAGAAGCCTAATCATTTAGAAGATTGTAAAATTAAAAAATCTTTATGGAGGTCTGGAAGACTGAATGATGACGGCGACGAATTAGTCGTAGCATTTGGAACACAAAACGACAAACCTGGTTATTTTATGGCCTGGGAAGTAAAACAAAAAAGACCAGAGTGTGTTTCATGGAATGGCAAAGTCAATTGGTATCCGAGAATGTTTTGGGAGGACCTGCCAAATCATACATCTAAAGTAATGGTATTAGACTTTCCAGAAATATTCCAAGAAACAGCACCAGCTCAAAAAACTTATTATCATACACTAAATGATACCGTAATAGAACATGAAGGTGAATATTATATTAAACTTGAGAAACATCACGTTGACCCGATATCAAAAAAACCAATTTATGTTCCTGCATTAAAAACTATTGATAAAGATGCTTATTCATTAGCAGTTTCATATGTACAGTGGTTCAATGAAAACCATAGACAACTAATAACCCATGATAGATTATTAAGTTCGGCTAAAAAAGCTAGACGTAGAAGAAGAGCTAGAATGGAAAGGAAATTACATAATAAATTTGGTATTGACAAAACCAGGTATATGAGTACATAATATAAATATTATTATGAATAATATAATCAATTTAACAGACAACGCAAAGAAGCAAGTAGAATTACTTTGCAACAAGCATGACAAAGACGCAGTACGATTAGCTGTACAAGGCGGAGGTTGTGCTGGATTCAAATACAACTGGGATTTTATCAATGAAGATGAAATCGGCCATGACGATGAAGTAATATCTTTAGACAATGGTAAGTTTGTAATTGATGGAGCAGGCGTATTATTTGTTGCTGGAACAACAATAGATTACGTTGAAGAAGTGTTTGGTTCACACTTTGATATTAAGAACCCGTCAGCAACTTCATCATGTGGTTGCGGAGAATCTTTTGGAGTCTAGTATATGGACGGATTTAATACAAGGTCATATGAAGGACTAACGACAAAAGAGTTGCAAACAAAGTTACAAGACATTATCAAAAGAATTACTTATGCTAATAGAACTTTTGTAGGAGCATCAGCTTTACCACAAATGCGACTTATCCAACAAGCATTGTTAATCGAACTAAGAGGTAGAATGGAATCAAGAAAAAACGATATGTACAACAAATACTGGCCTACCGATAGTAAGATTATTGGTGAAGAGGATTATGAAAAGTAAAAAACTAGATCCTGGATATATTGGTGACGAAACTTCAGACAAGCAGGTATTTCCACATGACCAGCTTAAAGCTAGATGCCAAACATTTTTGACTGAACTAACGATAAATCATTCTCCAAAAGAGTTAACAGATTTTTTATTTGAGATGATATATGAGTTAAATTCAGGAAATAAAAATTCCAACTCAAAACGTATAGATATCTTTATGAAAGAATTCTATGATGGATGGGCAGAAAAACAAAAAGAACTTAAAGAAAAAGACTAGACAAATCTCTTTATATCATATAATATAGTAATATGAAAACTGATAATTTAGGTAGAGCAATACTTGATAGTAATGATTTACTTGATGTTATGTATCAAGGAACAGCTATTGATAATTTACTAGCTGAACAAGACATTGTGGAAAAATACAATTCAACACTCAAAAAACTTAAAGTAAAAGGTGATGGATTACTAACACCTAATGAAATAGATCAGACAGAATTTGATAATAGTAATCAGCAGAATTGGTATATGCCTTTGCATTATAAGAATCTAGATGTAAATGAATATATTAATAATTTGGTAAAAACTGATGAAGAAAAAAACAGAGTGGCAGAAGAAATGGAATTATATAATTCATTTAATCTACACAATGTATTAAGATTTTTAATTTATTTAATTGACACAATGAGAGCTCATGGTATAGTTTGGGGTGTAGGTAGAGGCTCATCAGTGGCTAGTTACGTGCTATATTTGATTGGAGTACACAAAGTAAACTCAATTAAGTACAAGCTAGATATACATGAATTTTTACGATAAATAGTTATATACTATTAGAATAGGAGATATAAATTATGGTACAAAGAAGAACAAACAAAGGTCAAGTAATTGATATGGATGCTCTAACTATCAAGGGAGAAAATGAAGTAGCTCTTGGTAATATGAGAGTTAACGCCAAAGGTGACAAATTAGGTGATGGCGGTAAAGTAGTACAAGCTAAAGAAGATGTTGCAAGAGAATATTATGCAAACAATCCTAAAGCAGTAGTACAATCAGTATCAATTAAAGATGCCGTTGACAAAAGTCCTGTAGTAGATGAAGCTTCAAAAATCGTAAAGCCATCTGCAAAAAAGACTAAAGTTAAAAAAACTAAAGAAGTTGAATTACCTAACGGTGATATAGAAATACAAGAAGTAGAAGAATAAGAATGACACATACTATACGTGGCAATATTAAGCCTTTAAGAGGTAGAGTTCTAGTCAAGAAGCTAGAGTTTGGTCAGCAAAAAACAGCTGGCGGTATAATTTTGATGGATGATGACATGAAAGATCATGGTATCAGACCACGTTGGGCTCAAGTGTACAGAATAGGTGAAGGAATTGATTTTGTACGAGAAGGCCAGTGGGTGTTAATGGCACATGGACGTTGGAGTCCTGGTGTTGTAGTTGACAATGGCGAAGAAGTTTTTGATATGCGTTTAGCAGATAATAAAGATATACTAGGTGTGCAAGACGACAGACCAGAAGGCATTACAACACGGTATGATTGATTTCGACGAAACTAAATTTAAAAACACATTAACACTTGATGTTGATAAGTTATCAAAAAGAGATGAATATTTAGGGCAATCACAAAACACATCAGTAGAAGGTGGTGCCTTAAATGCTAATTATAGAGAAGTAGATGCAGTGGCACAGGTTTCTAACCAATTGGGTAAATTAGGTTATGTATACAACCAAGATTGGTATTGGGAATCGGTTGGTTGCGACGAATTAACTATAAGTTTCAAAGACAAAAAAATTCCAACAATTCTTAAATTAAAAAATTGACATCTTTAATATTATATTATATACTACAAGAAACAGTATAGATATAACTTAAAATGAAAAACAAAAAATTGAAATGGTTAATTTTAGATAATTTACCTATGATCTATATTATTCTGATGTTTACATTTGGAATGGTAATGGCGGCCAATCATGCAGGAGTATTATAGTGAAACAGCTTTGGGTAGAAAAATATAGACCACACAATATAGATGAGTATGTATTTAGAGATGATGCTCAGAGATCACAAGTACAAGCATGGTTAGATTCAAAAGCGATACCACACTTGTTGTTTAGTGGTGCTCCAGGCACAGGCAAAACTACACTAGCAAAATTATTATTACATGAATTAAATGTTGACTGGGGAGATGTATTACAAATAAATGCATCAAGTGAAAACTCAGTAGATGTGATTAGAGATAAGATTACAAACTTTTCACAAACTATGCCTTTTGGTGATTTCAAATATATCATACTAGACGAGGCAGATTATATTACACCAAATGGACAGGCGGCATTACGTGGTGTTATGGAAACCTATGCATCAACTTGTAGATTTTTATTAACGTGTAACTATCCAAATAAAATTATCCCAGCAATTCACAGCAGATGTCAAGGTTTTAAAATTCTAAAACTAGATGAAAAAATGTTTATGGTAAGAGCTGGAGAGATACTTGCAAAAGAAGATGTTAAATTTGACATTGAAACTTTAACAACTTATGTGAAAGCAACCTATCCTGACTTAAGAAAGTGTATTAATGTATGTCAGCAAAATTCACAAACAGGTGAACTAACACAACCTCAAAACGGAGATACTACAGATAGTGATGTAGAAGTAACTTATGTTGCTATGTTTCAACAAGGAAACATTAAAGGAGCAAGAGAGTATATTATTGAAAATGCAGATTCAGAACAATATGAAACTGTGTTTAGAAAAATGTATGAAAATTTAGATTGGTTCGGTGATGAAGATTTAAAACAAGCAAAAGCATTACTGGCAATTAGAAATGGTCTAGTTAATCATGCATTGGTAGTTGATCCTGAAATTAATCTAGCCGCAACTATGATAGAGCTAGAAAATATTAGGAGTAAAAAATAATGAAAAAATATATATTAGGAATTGCTAGTGTTGGTGGATTTATATTCTCACTAGCATTACTATTAAACTTTTTACAAGGAACAATATAATGGGAACTATAAAAAAAGGAAGATTCATAGTTGGTACTCATATCTTTAGACCGGCGCCAGGCGCCAGAACAGAACAGAAAGGATATGAGCAAGGTATTTTAGAAGACGTGGAATATGTTGAAAGATTAAAAGATAAGCACATGGAATTCTCAACTTATGTTTTAAATCTTGATACATTAGAATTTGAAAAGAATAGAGTAGATGAATTTACTGTACAAGTATGTCTAGCTCACCTACAAAAACATTTTCCAAATGATTATTCACAATGGATGAAAAAAACTAGTGCTGAGGTGCAAAAGAAAGTAAATGACGAAGATAAATCTAACTGAAAAGAATAAAGACTATGCTGTGTTCTTACCAGCAATAAGTTTTATATACGCAGACTTATTGAGTAAGAATGCTGAAGAAAAGTATGGAGACAGAGTACCGCCACTACTTCCAAATGGATTAGACAGTTTAAAATTTTTATATGAAGACAAGGCAATGTTTAATTACAAATGGGGTTTGTATTCGGCAGGACACGCCAAGCTAGATATTGAGAAGTCAAAAGTACAAGAAGCATTTGTACAAGATAGACCAAGAGACAAAACAATTATATTAGGTGACTCAGGTGGATTCCAGGTAGCAAAAGGTATCTTAAAGTTTGATTGGAAAAACTTTTTTACACCAGGTGGTAAAAATGATAAAATAAGAATGGATATTCTTAGATGGTTAGAGCATACAGCAGATTGGAGTATGTGTTTAGATATTCCAAGTTTTTCTGTTAGTTTAGGCATTGGTGTTAATACTGTAAGAGATTGTATGGCATACACGGCATATAACAATGAATGGTTTGTAAACAACAGAGTACCAGGAGCAACTAAATTTTTAAATGTAATTCAAGGCAATGATATTCAATCAGCTGATGAATGGTTTGATACTATGGCGCCGTTCAGTGATCCTAAAGTTTATGGTGATAAAGCATTTGAAGGTTGGGCTATGGGTGGTGAACATATGAGATGGTGGAAACTAATTTTACATAGAATGATTAAAATGAGAGATGGTGGTCATTTTGATGGTAAAGACTGGATACACTTCTTAGGCACATCAGCATTGGAACCAGCAGTTATGCTGACAGCAATTAAAAGAGAATTAGTAAAGATCAATCCAAACTTAGAAGTCAGCTTTGATTCAGCTTCAGCATTTGTATCAGTGGCAAGAGGACTTGTTTATACTGAAAATGAATATGACATGATGCGTAAAAATCCACGTTTTGGTTTTACAATGGACAAAGCAAAAGACAATAAGAAATATGCTGGCAACATGGATAGAATGTATGCAGACAAAGTTCCAGGCGAATATGAAACGTTTGTAACTAAAACACCTGTAATGGATTGTTATAGGGAAGGCGATATTTGTGTCAGAGGTGTTGACTATGAAAGTAAAACAAGTTGGGATAGTTTGAGTTATGTATTGCTTATGGCACACAACGTATATCAACATATTGAAGCAGTACAAGAAGCCAATCGTAGAGCAGATGCCAAACAGGTAGCTTCAATACCACAAAATGTATTAGAGTTTATTGATCTTGTACCAGAAGTATTTGCATCAGAAAAACCAATGGAAATGATCCAAAACAATAGTTCATTATTGAATGGATTGAGCAAAGCCAAGTTTACAGGTGCACCGAAAACAACCACATTTGATTCAATAGTGGAAAGTGTTCCACCTTTGGTTATGAAAGAGAAAAAAGAAGTAAAAGAAACAGTATCCAATTTTAGTTCATTATTTGATGATTAAAAATAAAAACAATAGACAAACAGCAAAGGAAGTGTTATAGTATGAGTATGAGAAAATTATTCTACATGGGTTTAGAACCTTATGAAGGTAGATATACTTTACAACTACAAGAATGGTCAGAAAGAGTTTTTAAGAAACGTAACATTGATTATGTTATAGTTCCTGGTCAAACTATTGATAACACTAAATCAATTTCAGTAGGTCAAGTTTTAGATGCACATGGTAGAAGTTATTTTGGTATGAGCCAAATGATGAATCTTGTACAAATGATGCGTAATGGAGAAGTAACTTCAGAAGATGCAATATTCTTTGAAGATATGTTTCAACCAGGTATGGAATCATTACCATACATTTTACATCAAGTAGAAGAAAAACACAGACCACAAATATATTTGAGATGTTTAGCACAGGCAGTTGATCCAGATGATTTTGTACACGTTTGGGGTATGAGCAAATGGATGAGTTTGTATGAACAACTATGTAATGAAATACCAAATGTGAATATACTTGCAACAAATGAAGAGATGGTAGCACATATGAGGATAGCAAATTGGAAAGCACCTATATACAACATATCAGGTTTGAGTTTTGGTAAAGAAGAAGTTTTAGAAAGAGTAAACAATAAATTAACACCATGGAATGAAAGAGCTGATAGAATTATTTTTGCGGCTAGATGGGATCAAGAAAAGCAACCAGGTTTCTTTATGGATATCATTGAAGAAGTCAAAGCAACTGACTGGGGAAAAGATTATGAGTTTGCTTTATGTATCGGAGGCCCATTGAGATCTAATGCACAAAAGTATGTTGATAGAGCATTGGAACTAGAATCAAAAGGTTTGTTTAAAATTTATAAAGATTTACAAAAAAATGAATATTACAATTTACTAAACAATTCAAAATTATTGTTTAATTGTGCTTTACAGGATTGGGTATCAAACACAGTATCTGAAGGTGACACTTTAGGTTGTAACGTATTGTATCCAGCATACAGAAGTTTTCCGGAAACATTTGCTAATGATCCAGATAGACTTTATGTACCTTGGTCGAAACAAGATGCAATTAACAAAATGAAAAAACTAATTGATCAACCACACGCAAATCAAGGTAAGATATCTGATTGGACAAACGGCACTATTGATAGAATGATCAATATCATGCTTCAAGATTACAGAGCTAAAGAGTGGTTAAGATCAGGAAGGGACTATAGAGATTATGCTTCAGCAGGAAAGTATTAAAACAGTATTAGTAACAGGCGGAACTGGATACGTAGGAAGCCACGTATGTAAGTATTTGCTAGAACAAAATTACGTAGTACATTCGATTGATAGAAATTTAAATGCAAGACCGTTTGCTAATAGATTTGCAAAAGGATATAGTTTAGATTTTAGTAATAAAGATGATTTAGATAAAATTGATGAACTATTTGAAACACACAAATTTCATGCAGTGGTTCATTTAGGAGCAAACAGTTTAGTTGGTCCATCAGTAACAGAACCTTCCAAATACTATCGTAACAATGTTTGTGGAACATTGAATTTATTAGATATGTGTGTAAAACATAATACTAATAAATTTATATTTGCATCAACATCATCAGTATATGGAGACGGACATCAACCACCGATCACAGAAGAAGTAACACCAAGACCATTAACAAGTTATGGAAGATCAAAATTAATGATTGAAGGAGTGTTAGCAGATTATCATAGAGCTTATGGATTAAAATCAGTGGCACTAAGATTGTTTAATGTATGTAGTGCATCTCCAGATTGTGAAATTGGTGAAGTTAGAATAAAGCCAACTCATTTGATACCAAATGTGGTAGAAGTTGCAGAAGGCAGAAAAGAAAAGTTTTCTGTGTTTGGAACAGATTATGATACACCAGATGGAACAGCAATTAGAGATTACACTCACGTATGGGATGTTGCAAAAGCATTTTCAAATGCAATTAGTATGTTAGATGAAAAGGATGGAAACTATGTATTCAATATTGGTGCAGGTAGAGGATTTTCAGTCAAGCAAGTATTGAATGCAATGGAAAAAGCACTTGGTAAAGCAATTCCAATTTCAGAAGAATCTAGACGAGAAGGTGATCCATCTCATGTATCAGCAGATGTGAGTTTAGCAGAAAAACATTTAAATTGGACACCTAGTAATTCAAACATTGACAAGATATGTCAGGATACTGTAAACTGGTTGAATAGTGAAGCATATAATAAAATAGATTTAACAAAGGTACCACAGTGATTTGTTATCAAATAAAATTAATAAAAAGGCAACCCTCTGCCTTAACATCGGGAGAATAAAATGAGTATAAGTGAAGAAATTAAAAAAAGAATACAAGAAGCTGATAAAAGATTTCATAGCAATGATAACATCAGTGAGTTCATTAAAGAAGGCGAGTTAGATTTATTACAAAATGAAGTTGAAGAAAAATTAAAAGATGTATTAGACTCTTTAGTAATTGATACAACTAATGATCATAATACACAAGATACATCACGTAGAGTTGCAAAGATGTGGATTAAAGAAACATTTGGTGGTAGATATAAACCAGCACCAAAAATTACAAGTTTTCCAAATATGGGTTACAAAAGTATGTATACTAGTGGCCCAATTAGTATAAAATCAACCTGTGCTCACCACTTTCAAAACATTGTAGGTAAAGCATGGGTTGGTATTATACCGAATGGAGAAGTTATCGGTCTAAGCAAATTTAATAGACTAGTTCATCATATAGCAGAAAGGCCTCAGATACAAGAAGAGATGACAACTCAGATTGCTGAAGCTTTACAAGAATATGCTAAGACCAAGCATATTGCTGTTGTGTTAAAAGCTGAACACCATTGTATGACACACAGAGGTGTACGAGAACACGAAAGTGATATGACTACTGCTATCATGTTGGGTCATTTTAAAGAAGATCCAGCAACAAGAGATGAATTTTATAAAATATGTATGTCCATGAAAGGTCATTCATAACATTTAAATCAAAGGAGGAATATTATGGATATTCTGAAGAAGATAAAAGGTTGGGCAGGTGCATTAGCAGAAGTTGGTGCAAGTCTGATCGCATTAGGAATTGTTGTAGAAGTATTACTAGGTAGTACGGCTATACCTTTCTTTGGTAGTGTGAACGTTATTGCTAACGTACAATCTATCTTGGCAGGATTTTCAGATGCAGGAATTATTGGTTTAGTAGCTATTTGGGTACTATATCACATCTGGAAAACAAAATAATATACTTATTTTGAGTTTTAATGTGCGGTCTTGATGATCGCACATTATTAAAACATTACTATAGGGACAAAAAAATTGAGAATTGATTTAACACCAAAGCTAAACTTCGAAGATGTTCTTCTGAAGCCAAAAAGATCCACATTATCATCAAGACGTGATGTAGAAATGACTAGAAAATTTACTTTTCGAAATTCAGGAAAAGTAATGGACTTCTTACCTATTTTTGCAAGTAACATGGATGGTGTTGGAACTTTTGAAATGGCAAAAGTTTTACAAAATCATAAAATGATGACTGTTATTACAAAGTCCACTACTATTGATGAGTGGAAAGAAGCGGCAGGCACAGGTTTGCGTATGCAAAGTCTTTCGGTATGTACAGGAACAAACAAGATGTGGGATCCTGATGCACCTGATTATAAAAGTATGCAACAAGTTTTAAAAAGTTTTCCTGATGTGAAAATGATTACAGTAGATGTTGCCAATGCTTATCATGAAAATTTTGTAGACTTTATTAAAATGGTCAGAGATGAATATCCTGACAAGGTTATTGTAGCAGGTAACGTAGTAACACCGGAAATGGTAGAAGAACTTATTATAAATGGTGCTGATGTAGTTAAAATTGGTATTGGACCAGGATCAGTATGTACCACAAGAACAATGACTGGTATTGGTGTACCACAATTTAGTGCGATACTAGAGTGTGCAGATGCGGCCAATGGAGTTGATGGACACATAATGGCAGATGGTGGTTGTGTATATCCAGGAGATATTGCAAAAGCATTTGGTGGAGGTGCTCACATGGTAATGATTGGCGGAATGTTAGCTGGACACAAAGAAGGTGGCGGAGAAATTATTACCAAACATACTGCCACAGGAGGTGCTCACAAATTAGACAATGGAACTTATGTTCCACACTTTGAAGAACAACAGTTTGTTGAGTTCTACGGAATGAGTTCAGATCGTGCTAGAGAAAAACACGGTAAACGTAAAGACGGCTATAGAGGAAATGAAGGCAGGCATATTATTATGCCTTACAGAGGGGAAGTAAATGAAACTGTTGAGAACATTTTAGGTGGAGTTAGAAGTACTTGCACATATATTGGAGCAAGACGATTAAAGGATATGCCTAAGTGTGCCAGTTTCGTAACCACAAACAACGTAATTAATAGGATATATGAAAAATATGAAAATTAAAAAAACATATTTTGCATCTCTTCAAATGAGGAATGCATTACTTAGGATTGAAAAACAAATGGACGAAGATGGATTTGCTCCAGATATCGTGTTAGGTATTAACCGAGGTGGATGTATTCCAGGTGTGTATATGTCGCATAGATTAGATATACCACATGAAGTACTTGATGTACGTCTAAGAGATCATCAAGCAAAACCAGATTTAAGAGTGTTAGAAAAAGCCTATGCTTTTCAAAAGAAAATATTAATTATAGATGATATAAATGATTCAGGTGCAACACTCAATCATATTGAGGCAAATTTTGGTAAAGGCGATGGAAGAATTAAGTTTGCCTGCCTGGTACACAACAAACCAAGCAAAGCACACGTTGATTGGTATGGTTATGAAATTGACAAATCAAAAGATCCATCTTGGATAGTTTTTCCTTGGGAAGAATGGAGTGGAAACAAAATTGACACACCGAAACTAATTGAAAGTTATGAACAAATGGATTTGTTTAACTAATGTTTAGATTTTTTACAACACGTGATTGGCTATTGTGGTCTTGGATAGGATCAGCAATTATATTAGGATCACTTTGGGTACAAGTAATCATAGATGTAAAAATTAATGAATGGTTTGGTGTATTTTATGATATGATTCAGAAAGCACTTGCAGAACCAAATGCAATTACAATACAAGAATACTTTGCAAGTTTATTATCATTTATTACACTGGCAGGAATTTATATTGCGTTGTATGTTGCAATTAGTTTTTTTACAGCACATTATCTATTTAGATGGCGTACAGCAATGGTTGAATGGTATCATTCAGTATACGACAGAGCAAGAAAAATAGAAGGTGCTTCACAAAGGGTGCAAGAAGATACTATTAAGTTTACAAGGATAATGGAAGGACTTGGTACAAGTTTTATTGAAAGTATTATGGTATTGATTCAGTTTGTTCCTATATTATTTGGTTTAAGTATTGGCATCCCAATTTTTTTCTTTGGTGAATGGGAATACGGATTGATAGTAGGTGCTTTAGTTTGGACAGTAGGTGGTACAATATTTTTAATTGGATTAGGATGGATACTGAGACTGGTCGGAGTTGAATATGATTTACAAAAGAAAGAAGCGGCCTACAGAAAAATTTTAGTTATTGCAGAAGATGATGGAAATGTAAGACCAAAAAGAATTGATGAATTGTTTGATGATGTTCGTAGTATACATTTTTTAAGTTATACACGTTATCTATATTTTAACATAGGACGTATGGCATACTTACAAGCTAACGTTTTATCAGCTTATGTATTTTTAGCACCAGCTATTGTGGCAGGTGTTGTCACACTAGGAGTTATGCAACAGATAATTAGGGCATTTGGTAGAGTTGAAGGATCAATGCAGTATCTATTAAAAGCATGGCCAACAATTATAGAACTTGCTAGTGTATATAAACGTTTGAGAGAATTTGAAAGTAAAATAAATTAGTATGACAAAATCACCTTGGGAAGTTTATAAAGAAGAAACACAAGATATGAATGTAGATCCAAAAGAGTATAAAGATGCTCCATGGTGGGTAAATGATACTCCTATCAAAGATGAGCCACAATATTCTGTGTTTATGGACAAGTATCCAGCAGTAAAAGGACACAAATTATATATTCCAAAAACCAAAGACGCACCTGGAATGATTGGACTATGTTTTCAAGAAGCATATAGAGATGGAATGGAAATGGTTAATAATGGAGATATCGATGGATTCAATCTTGCATTAAACAAAAATGAATGTGCCGGACAAAGTATATTCTGGCCTCATGTACATTTTTTACCTAGATACAATGGGGACGTTAAAGGAAGAAATGCAGGAATAAGAAATGCGGTATTAGAGTTGGATCCTTACAATCCAGATAACTATCCAATTGACAAAAAATCTAAATAGTATATACTATATACATGGACTCTAAAATGGCTGAAAAAAAATATTATTATTCAGAAATATTTCATAGTATTCAGGGTGAAGGACATTATACTGGTGTGCCAACTGCCTGGTTGAGATTTTTCTTATGTAATTTACAATGCAACGGCTTTGGACAGATAGATCCAACAGATCCAGAAAAGTATGAACTGCCGTTTGAAGATTTTGATGTAAGCTCTGTGGATAGAGTCGAAGACTTACCTGTTTGGGACAAAGGGTGTGATAGCAGTTATACTTGGGCTAAGAAGTTTAAAGACTTAATGGGTCAGGAAACACCAAGTGTACTAGCAAATAAAATTGTTGATATAATTAAAACAGATTCAAATCCAGAAGGTTTATTTTTACATCCAGTAACAAAACAAAGACAACATTTATGTTTCACAGGTGGCGAGCCATTAATGATAACAGGACAAAGAGCAGTAATTGGAATATACGATGAACTTAAGAAACAAAACAATTTGCCAGGATCGATGACATTTGAAACTAATGGCACACAGAGGCTAAGACCAGAATTTATAGATTGGGTAAACTCAATTGACACAGAAGTATTCTTTAGTGTGAGTCCTAAACTTTGGACAGTGGCAGGCGAAAAGCCGGAGAAAGCAATTAAGCCAGAAGTGGTTGCAGACTACTATAAGTTATCCAAAGCAGGACAATTAAAGTTTGTAGTTGGAGATGCAGATAGAGAATGGAATGAAATGGAATCTGTTATTGAACAGTT